>VOFC01000016.1_pt1 | contig 26001 bp, 39 predicted proteins | sample 5384161 | NCBI WGS metagenome assembly VOFC01 (sample SAMN12384722, study PRJNA508395) | human gut metagenome | isolation source: healthy gut B | host: Homo sapiens | reverse complement strand
TTCACCAATACAAATAGCAAAATATATTTCTATGGTAGCAAATGGAGGAAATAAAATACAACCAACAATAGTAAAAACTATATTAAATTCAGACGGAACAGAAGTCTCTAAAGGGGACATAAGAAATTATGCAAAAGAAAAATTAGGATTAACAAATGACACTTCAGAAGATGTTCAAATAGATCAGGAAAATTTAAATGCAGTATTAGAAGGAATGAAATCAGTTACAGATGAAACTGGAGGAACAGCATATAACATATTTAAAAACTTTAACATAGAAGTTGGAGGAAAAACAGGTTCAGCAGAAGCAGGGAAAAATGTAAATGCATGGTTTGTTGGTTTTGCACCATACAATGATCCTGAAATTGCAGTAGTAGTTTTAGTTGAAAATGGAGGACATGGTAATTATACTGCGGAAGTAGCAAGAGAGATAATTGCTGAATACTTTGGAATGAATATAAATGCAAATGAAATTCAAGAAGATAATGGAGCTATAAATTATACAGAAAGTATAAATTAGAGAGGAAAAGGGTTAAAATGCGAAGTTGTGTAAATGTAAGTCAAAAAAATAATTTAGTCTTAATAAAAATAAATGAAGATGCTGAATTTGAAAATATAGTAAAAGTGTAAAACATAAAAGCAGTCCAGTTGAAATAAATAATCATCTTTAACACCTTCACTATATAGAAAAAATATAAGACAAATTAGTAAAATATCGTCGAAATGAAGCTTTATACCAAATATTTCAAAAAACTTCACTATTATCTTTTTTATTTCTGGTGCTTTAAATTAGTACCAGTATTGGTATTAGTATGAGAATTAGAAGCATCAGTGCAAGTATTAAAATTACGATGTTTATTATTAGAACTATTTTTTCTTCATTTATCATTGGTTTTGTTTGAAATTTCTTTATAGTATTATTTGTATATTTATTGTGTTGTGATTGATAATAATTATAATTTCTAAAAGAAGGAAATGAAAAAATGGATAATTATACATCATTTTCTTATCACCACCAAGAGGATTAAATTGTTCAAATACTTTTTCCATACTAAAAATTTTAATGTATTGATCTACTTTTTTTTTTCGGCTTTCTTTTTAAATATGGTTTTAATGACTTTTAAAAGATTGGCTCTTGGTCATCTTTTTATTCATTGCATCTATTATAGATTTCATTTTTAACATGGTGTTTATATCAATATTAAATGAGCTAGAATCATTATTTTTCTTACTATCACTATTACTATTTTGCCCAAGTATGTTTTTTATCGCATCTATATTAATATTACTAAAGTCTATATTTCCAATATTTGCAGAATTTTTTGAATCTGAAGATATATCTCTATAAGAATTATTTAAATTATCATTAGAACTATTACAAAAATTATTGCCTATAGAATTATTATAACTATGATTAGAGCTATTGTTACTAGGATTCTTAGAACTGTTACTAAAAATATTGTGATTAGAAGTATTGTAGTTAGAAATATTATTGTTAGAATTATTATTATTAGAATTGTTATTATCAAAAATATTATTGCTAGAATTATTACTATTAGAATTATTGTCGAAATTATTAGAGCAATTTTTGTTATATTTACTGCTAAAATTTCGATTAGATTACTATTAGTGTTACTACTTACAGAATTACCTGTAACGCTTTGAAGTACATTAGATAATTCAGGAGGTAGTTCATTATTTTTCAACATAGAACTAAACTTATTTATTAAGTTAGACATATCTTCATTCATATAAAAATCCCTTTCTTTTTATTTTGTTAGAACAAATTAATTATTTTTATATAATAAAATATAATTATATTTTATTATAGTAATAATTCTAACGATTTGGATTGTTTTTATTAATTTCGTTTATAATTTTATCTTTTTCAGGTGAATTCAAAATTTGAGCAACTTTTGTAAGCCCTTGTTCCAATTCCTTTTATCCATTTGTGACAACATATTCATTAATTTTGCCATGTCCATGTTATTCATTAAATCACTCCTCTAAATAATATATATTTGAAACTATAATAGTATATTCTATAAAAAAGTAAAACGTGAATGTTGACGACAAATTTAAATTGAATTATAATTCAAATATACTAATTAAAATGAATGATATAAAAACACTAATTACAGCAATGTATAAAAAATTATAATAAATTTCAAATAAAGGATAAAGGAGGAATTCGTATAATAAATAACTTTAACTATACGAAGAAAAGAAATGAAGAAAAAAGTTTAATTTTTTTATTAGTTTTATTACTCATTATAGTAATTATTTTTATAGTATTTATAGTTGCAGATCAGTTTAATATTATTAATTTAAGAAAAAATAGTAATTTACAAAATCTGAATTCGAAAATGCATTAAATGTAAATAAAGAAGAGAATGAAGGGGATTTTTCAAAACAAGTTCTGGCGAAAGTAATGGAAATAATACAGGGGAAATGTATCTAATGAAAGTAAAATAGATTTTGAAACAAAAAAACAGATTTTACACTAATAGATCAAAATGGAAATAAAGTTAGTTTATCAAATTATAGAGGAAAAAAAAGTTGTCATACTCTATTGGGCAGTATGGTGTCCGCCTTGTAAAGAAGAAGTTCCTATAATAAATGAATTAAGCAAAGAATACAATGATGCAATATTTTTAACAATAGTTTCTCCAACGTTGGGAGAAAATTCAGAATATAAGACATTACATCAAGAAGAAATTGCAGCTTATATACAAAAAAAAAATAATATTGAGGTACCAGTTTTAATAGATGAAGGAAAAAAATGTTTAGATATTTATGGAATAGAAAGATATCCATGTACTATATTTGTAGATGAATATGGAGATATAAGAGAGAAAGTTGGAAGTGAAGAAAATCAGGAAAATTAACAAAAGAAGAGATTATAAAAAAATTGAAGAATATTAAAGAACTTTAATAGATTAAGACACAATCAATTAGCGAAAATAATAATAAAGAAACAATGTATATAAATTACAAAAACAATAATAAAGAATAAGTTATATAAATTAATGAAATGGGAGAAATAGTGAAGTAAAATATTTTGTTTTTTAGATTAGTATAAAATTAGCAGAATATCAAAAATAAAAAAGGTTAATAGTTTTATATTTATTATACTATTAACCTTTTTTTGTAATATAGTAATAAAATTGTAATTAAAATTTAATAAAAAGGCAAAACGACCTTCCGTAAATATAAAATTGTATGTAGAAAATAAGAATATATTACATATTGAAATGTAAGCGAAAAAATGCTACAATAGGATATAATTATAAAAATAGGAAAATATGCAAAAAACATTATGAAATAATGCTAAAACCATTGAAAACAAAGTAAAAATGGGTTATAATAAAGTATGAGATATTATGTTTAGGAGGTCACTATGGGAAAAAGTAATAACAAAAGTAACATCAGCAATAATAACCACAATACTAGTATTTTCTAATTTATTAGTACTTGGTGGAGAAGTTATAGCTTATGGAGGAGAATTAGAAGAACAGAATACAAAACAAACAATTCAAAAGTAGAATTTAATAGCTACTTTGATGATGGTGTACATGGAAAAGAATATAAAACTACAGAAGAAGGAAAGATATATTTAAATCTTAAAGTAAAAGAAGAAGGGTATTTAAAAGATATTGTAGTTAATTTTTCAAACGCAAACTTTATAATAGATAGTGACAAGATTAAATCTGAGTACGTCCAAAAAGTTAATGATAATAAAGATACAATAACTTTAAATTCAATAAATAAAGGTGAGGAAGTAACTATAGAGGTGCCAATTAAAATTCTAAATGAAGAAAAATGTAAAGGCAGATAATTTCTCTAAAGTTACTGATGTTATTTTAACAGCTAATTATATAGATATAAATGGAAATACAAAAAGCTGTAACAAAAAAACAATTAAAACTCAAGTTGAATGGAATGGAACAGCAGAAATAGAAAATACGACACAACTATCAAAATATATTCCATACAATGTTGGAGAAGAATATGGTGTAATATTCCAATCATTAATTTCTAATAAAGTAAAAGATAATTCAATGCCAGTAAAAGAACAAATAACTACAGTAGAAGTTCCATTAATAAACGAAGCTAAACCAGAAGAGGTTAAAGTTACAGTAAAATAATACAAATGCTACAAATGGAAAAGAAAATGGTGCAGAATTTAATCAAGATAATTATACATATAACAAAGAAAATGGAAAATTAGAAATAAAATTAACAAATAATCCTAATGATCAAAATAATATTAGTTGGAAAAAAAATTCAGTAGATGAAATTTTAGTAAAACTTCATTTATAAAGGTAAAGAAATTTATGATTATGTTTTAAGTAATGAAGTAAAAGGAACATTAAAATTAAATGTAAAAATGAGTTTATACAATAACGTAGAGAGACTAATATAAATAAAGATTTTGCATATGACTATACACTAAAAGACAAAATTGGAAATATTAATACAGTTTCAATCTCATCAAATGAGAAAATAAGTAAAGGTTATATATATGCAAAATTATGATAAAAAGATGGATTAAATGGAACAATTTATAATGAAAAATTATATAATAGATATTGCTTATGCAGGTATAGAAAATGAATTGGAACTAAATCAAAGCAATAGATAAATTTGAAATTAATGATGAAAAAAACATAAGTACTACAGTCGGAGGAACAAATTATACATATAATAAAAAATAAAAGTTGCCGAAGATATTTTTTAAGAAAATGTTAGGCGAAGATGGAAAAATAGAAGTATTTAAAACAGATAAAACAAAAATAGGAGAAATAAATAAAGATACAGAAAAAGATAATACAGGAAAATATATTTTTAGATATTTCTAAAGAAGATGTAAACCAAGTAACTATAAAAACATCTAAACCTATTATAGAAGGAAAAATAGAAATCGAAATAGAAAAAGCAATAAAGGGAAAAATTAAATTACTCAAAATCACAAATAAGAGAAGTTTCAAATTTGTCAAGTGAAGTAGCATTAAAAACAAGTACAGAAGAAGTTAGTGGTAATATAAAAATTAAAAATGGAAGAACCTGTATCAAAAGCAAAATTAACTATAAATAAATCGGACTTATCTACATTAGTAAAAAAATGAAAATATAGAAATTAGAGCTTTATTAGATACATCAAATGTATACAATGCATTATATAAAAACCAATAATAGAAATTGAATTACCAGAATACATAGAAACAATAGAAATAAAAAGTAGTAAATTACTATTTGAAGATGAATTAAAATATAAAAAAGCAGAATTAATAGAAAGAAATGGCAAAAAAGTAATAAGAATAGAATTTGAAGGAACTCAAACAAAATACAATACAGAAAATTCAGAAATACAAGGAGCAACAGTAGTAATAAGTGCAGATGTTACTTTAAATAAATTAACACCAAGAAAAAATGAACAAATAGTTATGTATTATACAAATGAAAATACAGATTTGTATGAAACAAGTAATATTACACCAGAAGGAGCAAATACAAATAATGAAACTATCTCTGTTGTAAGAGCAAAAAGCAAATTCTAATGCACAAGAAATAAAAGGTATGGTAAAGGCAGATGTAAACTTTTGTAGTTCCAACAGGTGTTATGGTATCAGCAGGAATTGATAATTATAAAGAAGGAGCATCAGGAATACTATCAATTACAGATGAGTCTCTAGATGTAGAAATAGCACCATTTGCTAACAAAAGAATAGCAACGGTTAAAGGAACATTAACAAATAATAATACAAATCCAATTAGTAATGTATGTATATTAGGAAGATTTCCTTCACAAGGAAACAAAAAAATAGACTCAACAGACGATTTAGGAAATACAACAACATTTAGTGTATCAAAAGCAATTTCAGTTTTAGGTATGGATACATCTAAAATAGAAGTTTATTATTCTGAGAAAAACAGATGCAAATAAAGATTTAAAAGATACATCAAATGGATGGACAACTTCTCAAACAGATTTAACTAAAGCAAAATCATATTTAATAGTATTAAAAGATAAAATAGAAGCAACAGGAACAATCGAATTTAACTATGAAATAGAGTTACCAAATAATATTGGTTATAACAAAAATGCAGCAACAATGTACAAAAAACATATTATACAAAATGAAGCCTCAGAAGCAACAATGGAAGAAAGTAAACAAAAGCACCAATATTAAATTTAACAACAGGAAAAGGACCTGAATTAGAAATAAAACTTTCATCAAGTGCAGCATCAGATGGAAGAGTATTTAATGGACAATATGTAAGACTTTTATGTTGAAGTTAAAAAATACTGGAAAACTAGATATAACAAATGCTAAATTAATAGTAGGAGACTTAATAAATGCAAAATTCTCATATTTAGAAGATAGCAGTTTAGTGATTGATACAGATTACTTAGGTACAATGAATTTAGAAACAATAAAATCTGGGCAATCAAAAACAGTTTCATACGAGATTTTGTGCCAACCAGGACTAAATATAAAAAATGATGGAGAAGATGAGATAGATGAAGAAAAATTAAAAGAAGTCAGTGTTCCTTTAAAACTAACAGCAGATAATATAGAAGGAGAAATACCAGCGGAAACATATAAATTAACTTTTATGAAGATGCAAAAAGAATTACTATTAATAACACTGTAGATGCATATGAAGATTTAATATATCAATCTGGAGATGAAATTAATTATACAATTGATATAAACAACAAAACAGATGCAGACATAAATAATGTAGAAGTTACAATTCCATTGCCAAATGGCTCTAAAGTGGAAGATACATATATAGAAAGTGGAAGCAATATTACTAAAGATGGAATTAATATAAAATCAGATAAAGTAATAGTAAATATTTCAAAAAATGCCTGCGACATCTACAATGAAAATATATGTAAAATTTATATTAGGAGACAACCTACCAGAAAGTTTCTCAAAAAGTTAGTTTAACAGATGGCACATATACATATTTGTCAAATGAAAAATACATATATACAGGAAAAATAAGTATAACAGCAGAACAAGTTGATCCAGTAAATCAATATATAAAAAGAGAGAGAAGGTTTTGTATATTCTTTTAAAATAACTGCAAATAGTAGCTTAGGTGCTGAAAATGTAACTTTAGAGGTTAATTTACCAAAAGAAGCAAAATACACAGGAAATACAGTTGCAAATATTAAGACAGGTGATATTGTTGCATGTAGAGACGAATATGATATTAATACTAAAACTCTAAAGGTAACAATTCCTCAAATAGCGAATGGGGTAACCTTAGAAGCTAATATTTATGTAACAGCTGAATTAGAATCTGAAGAGGATGATGGTAAAGCAATTGTAAATAGTGCAAAAATATATGGAAATAATATAGAAGAAATTGCTTTAAATCCTGTTACTTATTACTTGGAATACAATCCAAACAAAGAAGATGATGGGACAATTCAAAATGGATATAAAATTTCTGGAACTGCTTGGATAGATTCAAATAAAAATGGTCAAAGAGATAATGATGAAGCAACTTTATCTAATGTAAAAGTTATGTTGCTATATAAGAAAAACAATCAAATAGTAACCTCAGAGACAGGGAAAAATTAATTGTAACAACAGATGATAGTGGAAAATATGAATTTAGAAATATAAAATCAAACGAATATTTAGCTGTTTTTGTATATGATACATCAAGATATACAATAACAACATATCAAAAAGATGGAGTACAGGCTTCTAAAAATTCAGATGCAATTAATATGGAAGTAATATTAGATGGAGAAAAGACACGAGTTGGAATGACAGATACTATAGTATTGAAAAATAGTAATATAAGAAATATAGACATTGGATTATATGGAGAGGAAAAATTCGACTTAAAGATTGAACAAATATATTAGCAAAATTAAGTTAACAACACCAACAATAGGAACAAAAGAATATAATTACGATAATTCTACATTTGAAAAAAATTGAAGTATTGAGACAAAATGTAGATAAGAGTTCTATTGTTATAGAATATAAAATTGTAGTAACAAACGAAGGTGCATTACCAGGATATGTTAACAAAATTATAGATTATTTACCAAAAGATGTTAATTTTAATACAGAATTAAATAAAGATTGGTATTTATCAAAAGATAGTGGATGTATCTATAATACTAGCTTAGATAATCAGAAAATTAATCCAGGAGAAAGCAGAGAAGTAAGCTTAATTTTGACCAAAAAAAATTACAAAGTCAAGTATAGGTAGTGTGGTATGCAACATGGCAGAAATATATCAAGCTACAAATGAAGCAGGATTACCAGACATTGATTCAGAACAAGCTAATAAATTAGAAACTGAAGATGACTTAGGAACAGCAAATATTATCTTATCTATAGTAACAGGAAAAATAGTAGGATATATAACTATAATAATTATAGCTGCTGGAATTATAGCTACAGGTATAATTATTATTAAGAAAAAAGTACTAACAAAAATAAATTAGAAAGAGGAAAAAAATGAAAAAATTATTAAAAACTATAAGAAATATTTGTATGTTAGTTGCGATTTTAGGTATTTCAGGATTAATTAGCTGTGTAGTAACAAATCAATTTGAAGTGCCGACTACTTTAGTAAAGACTGCGACATCAGAAGCTTTAGAGGAAGATAAAACAGATCATAAATCACAAGATACTGGAACATTCATTGTAAAAAGATTATAGACCTCTTACAGAAAACGAATATGATCATTATAACAGACCAATAACTCAAAAATGGAGCAAAAGATGAAGTATACTGTATTTCACCAGGTACTAGGTTGTCAGTTACAGGAAATAGTAAAAATATTTACAATCATTAACAGGAAGTTATAGTATTAACCATTTAATTCCAACAGATCACGCAACTGACCCTCCACATAAGACAAGAAATACCGGAAAAAGAATAGACATTTATATGGTGGATATAAATTTAGTGATGGATATTATTACTGTAGTGGAGATCATGTTACACAAAATTCTATTATCAAAAACATATATACAGGACAAAATGTAAATACATATGATGTAGCATATATAGTTTCACACTATCCAGTTGGAATAGTTGATTATCAAAATGTTGAATTAGATATAGATAATTGGGCAGACTTTAAGCAATATGCTGTATGGAAGTCAAGCCTAGCAGTTAAAAAAATATCTTCTTCAAGAATAGAGTCAATAAGAAAAAAAGATCCTTCTATTATTAGTAATGGTGAAAATCTTATTAAACAGTCAAAAGTATATCAAGATATGACCGAAGGAATTAAAGCAACAACATATACTAATGAAAAATATACCACAAAAGATGGAGAAGTAAAAACATATCAAAAAGAAGCAGATTCTATGGTAATTCCACATACACAAGAAGAATTAGAAGAACTTCAAGATAATATGAAAGTAGATACAGATTTAGATAGTAATATGTAAAAGCAGGCCCTTTTACTTTAAATTATGTATATGGATTCAATTCAGAGATAAAAGCGTTAACAGAAGAACAAAAAGAATGATCCAAATGTAAAATCAGTGCCTGTTAGTCAATATTCAATGAGTGGAATTTCAGATATGTATTTAGCATATGAAGATAAAAATGGTAATGAACAAAGAATAAATATAGATATGTTTATTAGACCAACATACTCAAGTAAGTATGCAGCTAATCAAAGTAAGACTAACCCTAAAGCTGGATTAGGAACAGGAGGAGATTATGGGACACCTAAATTTTGGAGTAATTATTCTTTAACTGGAGATGTAAACTTAAACAAAATAGACTGGTGGTGCTATGATGCATTTAGAAATTATCCTGCACCAAATGAAGAATTTTATGTTGAATTTTCATATAAAGGAGAATTGCCAGCATCACTAAAAAAAAATGTAGAATATAAATATTTATCTATTGATTTCTTAGCTTGTAGAAGAAAAGGTACAACATATTATCTTTATGAAAGGTATCATAATGATAAAAGCTTGTAGGAGAAAATGTTCAATTACTGGATGTAGGCACGACATGGGGAATGTACTGTTGGAGTTTCAATGAGTTCAGAGAATACATCGCAACCGTTAACATATGTGGATTACTATAGAGAAATTATAACAAATAAATATGAAATACCATTTAAAACTATAGAGACAACATCTATGAAAGTAGGTGGATATGTATTTGAAGACTATCCACAAAACCAAAGAAGAGAAGGCGAATGGTGTAAAAGATTCATCAGATTTACATATTACCAAATGTGGAAGTAGCATTATATGTAGCAGATGAAAACGGTAATATAAAATTAGATAAAAATGGAAAAAAAGAAATGCTAGCGGATTTATATACATTAGAAGAAGAGTATCAGATTTGACAGATGCAGAATTGGAAGCAATTCGATTATCAGATGATTACAAACGAAGAATTAACCCAACATTAACAGATGCTTATGGATATTATGAATTTAGAGGCGTAAAGCAAGGGCAAAAAATATATTGTTAAATTTTCATATAATGGACATACTTATATGCCAACAGAATATTTAACAAATACAAGTAGTGGATATTCTTACACATCAGTGGCAGAAATGGTAAAAGCAGGGAGTGTATGATAGTAAAAATCCATATTTCCAAAGATGGAGAGAAACATCTAAGGGCTTAGAAAAAGCAATAGAAAGACAAGAGTTTACGGAAAGATTTAAAGAAATTGGTTCGTCACCACGAAATTATAAATCAACTAATTCATTAAATACAGGAGCTTTAATAGGTGACAATAACGAATATTACAATAATACTTATTCAGAATATGAACTATTAGGATTTAAACTACAAAAAAATGGAGAATATTTAGAAGAAGGAAAAAAGACTAGTAGATAGTTACTTAACAATTAAAGATGGTAAAATTGTTGATACTTCAAAAAATTGTTAATGATGATGGAACTGCAACATCTAATCAGATATACAAATTCAAGAAGGCTTAATTAGTAAAAAAGTAAAAAGAATATATTAAAAAATATAATAAATATCAACTGACTTTAAAAACACAAATTTATCAAGAGATTGTTGATGAAATAGGTGGAGATAAAGACAAAACATGGAAAATGTTACAATATATAGAAGATTGCAAAATGTATTCTTATACATTAAACAATATAGAAGATACATCAAGTTATGATTTATATCCAGTATATAATCAATATACTACTTTTTGTAGAAGCTGGAAACAAATATCCAAATAATAGTTACACATATGATGATAATGAAAGAGATGACAACTTATATAATGGAACTATGAAGGAAAGCGAATCTATTTATGGAGAACATAGATTAGCACATAACAGTTATGGAATATTTACAGATGTAAAGTGGGGAACAAAGTTCAACTAGTAGACCAGGAAAGAGTCCAACAATTATGATACCTGTATCAGAACCAGGAAAATGGACTATGAAATGGCCAGGGAGAAGCATTTATAGATGATTCTCAATATTATGGTATAGGAACTAGAAATAATGACAAAGAGGCAATCATATATAAAAATATTTATCCAGGTCAATTGTATGTAAACCAAGGATTATGGAGAAGACAAGAAGTTGACTTAGCATTAGAAAAAGACATTTACAAGGCAACAGTTAAAATTAATGGCAAAACAGAAGTATATGACTATGACAGCTATGGGCATGGTGTAATTACACCATCTGAGATATCTTCTTTAAAGAAAGAATATACACATAATGGAGTATTTGACGAAGCAGGATTTAAAGAAGCATTAAATAAATTATTCACAGATACTGCTAGAGAACGTTGGGACATCCACTTAAGAATGGCAGATTATGCAAAACTACTATGAACCTGTACATAATAGAGCAATATATAGAGCAGATTATAAATATGTATCACAACCTGGTAGAACAGGTGCACCATTAGATGTATATATTACTTATAAAATTTCTGTTAAAAACCAATCACAAACAATTCTAGGTCAAGTGTTAGAAGTTGTAGATTACTATGATGAAGATTTTGAATACATGGAAGATTTATCTTTGGGTAACATATGAAGATGGAATTATAGGAGATAAAGACAAAGCAGAAAATACAGGTGATGATAAAGGGGCTAACTATATAAGTTCAGAAGATTATTACAATATGATGGATAATATAGAAAAAATGGAGCCACAGCAGATGAAATAAAAAATGCAAAAGATATAAAATCATCTAACCGTACAAAATATGACAGAGATACAGAAAGCGACATAACAGAAAGAACAATAACAGATGGTAATACTGGATTAAGAGCTAATTATGATGCAGTATATGTAAAAGGATTAGAAGACAAGAAATTAGCAGCAGGAGAAAAAGCATATATTTATTTAACATTTAAGATAAAGACAGATGGAAGCGGAAAAGTAATAATTAATGAAAGAAAAATGATGATGACGAAGACAAAATGAACTTTGCAGAAATTAATGGTTACACAACTTTCTATAAAGACAATACATTATTACCAAACTACGGAACTGTAGGTTCAAATGACCAAGCAGGATTAATAGATATAGATTCTAAACCAGGTAATTTAGAAGCAGATGACTTAGAAGAAGAAAGATATGAAAGTAACTTCGAAGATGACACAGACAGAGCAAAAAGCTTTTTACATATTTATGTAGATGATGAAGCGGAAAGAAAAATTAAATGGTGTAGTTTGGGAAGACCAAAGAAAATGTAACAGTAGATGGAGCAACTATAGGTGATGGTATAAGACAGAAAAATGAAAATACTGTAAATAATATTTGGGTAGAACTTTATGAAATAGAATTAGACAATAAAGGAAACCCAATAAAAGAAGCAGATGGAAGTTATAAACTAAAAGACAGGAGTAGTTCAAATTTTACGAAGGTGGAGAATGGACATCAACAAATGAAAATACAACAGGAAAAGGAAATTACGAATTCACAGGATTTATACCAGGTGACTATATAGTAAGATTTAACTACGGTAATGAACATAATGCAACATATAATGGTCAAGATTTTAAATCTACAACATATCAAGTAGGAATTGACCAAAGCGGAAAAACAGATGCATATACGGACACAAATAAAGAAGGAAGATATGACGGCTATAGAGATGTAGAAAAAACAAAATGAAACTGGACTATATGGATATGATATAGCTAAAGCAGATCAAGATGAAAACAACTATTCAGATGCAAAAAGATATTTGGTCAAGAAGAGAACAAATAAACAATTATAGTAACAACAATGGAAAAGGTGTAACAAATGAATTAGCATATACATTATCTCAACATACAACACCAAATCCAAATACTGAAATGAAAGCCGAGACTGGTGCAATTGTTGCAGAAGTTGAGTATAACAGACAGAATTCTAACTCAAGTTCAAATGTAGAAGGAGAGTCAGATAGAGGAGACAATAATTATAACAGTAATAGTGATGAATTATATGCAGATGGTAATGACATCAACACAGAATATTCATTAAATAACGTAGACTTTGGATTAGTTGAAAGACCAAAAAGCACAACTTGAGTTAAACAAAAAGTTACAAATGTTAGATTAACACTTGCAAATGGACAAATTATAGTAGATAGTACAACACAAGGACCATATCTATCTTGGGTAAATGGAAAGGCTTATAATATATAATTAGTAAACGTACAGAACAAAAAAGATACAATTTATGAGACAGATTATAGCAAGAAAAAAAGACGGAGAAAGATATAAGGACGATAAAGGCGGACATGGTACAGAATACTATGAATACAGAAAAAGAACTTATAACAGACAAATTTACATCACAAGCATCAGGAAAAGGTTATAATGGTTTAATCCAAATAAATATGGATGAAGAGTTAATGCATGGTGCTACTATAAGAATTGAATATACTCTTACAGTAACAAACGCAGGCGAAATAGACTTCGATGGTAAAGGTTTCTATTATAGAGGATGACCAAAAACAATGAGCAAGAAAAAGAAGGGTAGATTAGTAACAACTAGTGCAGACCAAGTAATAGACTATGTAAATAACAACCTACAATTTAGAGCAGAAGACAATAAAGAAGATGGTGGTTCACCAGTTTGGTCAATTATTTCTACAGATGAAGCAATAAATGGACAAAACGGCGAAGGTAGTAAATTGGTAAATGGTACAGTAGCAGGAGTAATTAAGAAAAACGGAGGAAGAGATGTAAATCAATACAACAGCATAGTTCAAACAGAAACTTTGAAAAAAAGGCTTTAGTACCACAAACTAAAAATTCAAATTCAGCAGATACATCTATTAGCACTAAATTAGTATTATCACAATTAATAACAGCACAAAATGATACAGATGACTTAACATATGATAATATTGCAGAAATTGTTAAAACAACAAATAGCGTTGGTAGAAGAATGGCATACTCAGTAGCTGGTAACCAAGACCCAACACAAATTCCATCAGAAGTAGATGCAGCTAAAAGCAGAAAGAGTAATGATATTACCACCATTTGGTAGTGCAACATATGTTTATATAATAATTGCTATTGCAGCAGCTATAATCTTAGCAGTCGGAATAGTATTAATTAAAAAAAAAAAGTTATAGGCAAAAAGAATAATACATTATGAAAAAATATCTTATCTTAATAAAAAATAGTTCATACAAAAAGTATGGACTATTTTTTATGTTATGCTTTGAATTTTTTTAAAAAAATATTTATTAGAATTAGAGGAAATTTACTTAAATGGTCTATTTTTTTAGCTCTTTTTTTCGTTCTCGTATTGTAATTTTAGTCATTTTGTTATAAAATTATGGCAATAAAATGTTAAGTTCTGAACAATAATAACGAAATTGTACACAAAATGTAAATAACTTTTTAAATTATGTGGCAAAATCGACAGAAATTACACTAAAGATATATTAAAATAAACAAGCGATGAACAATAATTGAAAAAAAAGTAGGGGTGACCATTATGTTTCAGAATGTAGAAAAAGAACATTAATAATAGACAAGATTTTAATGAAGCTTTTTATGATAAAAAGACAAAATGAAAATAGCAATAAAAATTATTTTTATCTATAAATAACATAATAATTTATATTATAGCTTTTATGGTGTCAATGGTAGGATTTCGTCACATAATATTATGTTAGGCTTAGTCCATTTGCAATTGCTTTATGGCAGCAATGTTAAGCAATGGGAATCCAGTCGGAATAGTTTATATTTTAACATTAATAGGAACTTTTATAAAATTTGGTCCAAATATGCTTCTTACTTATGTTTTAACTTCTCTAGTATTTTTTTGTCAAGTAGTTTGTTTGTAAGACATAAAAATAGAAGATACCAATGAGGAAAAAAGACTAGGGGTACACTTATTTGTATATCTAGTTTTTAATAGTTCAAATAGTGCCAATGTTTTTTAGAAGTTTTCTTTTGTATGATTTATTGACTTGCAATTATGGTGGCGGTTATTACATTTATATTTTATAAGATATTCTGCAAATTCAATAATTATGCTAAAAGAATTTAGAAATAAAAAAAAGCTTTTACTATAGAAGAGGTTATAGGAACAAGTTTGCTTCTAGCAATTGCAGTATGTGCAGTTGGAGATTTAAGTATATTTGGCTTTAGCATAAAAAATATATTTTTAAGTATTTTAATAGTATTAATATTGGCTTGGAAAAATGGAATGTTAGTTGGTGCAACAGGTGGTATTACAATAGGTGTTGTATTAGGAATTATTAGGAACAGAGCCAATGATGATTGCAGCATACGCAATTTCTGGATTAGTTGCAGGAATATTAAATAAATTTGGAAGAATTGGGGTAGTTGTTGATTTATATTAGGAAATGTACTTCTTACATATGTTGCAAACGGAAATACAGTTCCAATAATAACGATACAAGAAATTTTAATCGCATGCTTGGGACTTTTAGCAATACCTAAAAAATTAAAAATTAATATAGAAGATTTATATGGAAAGACTAAAATGTTACCAGAAACAACTGGAAGAAGTTTAGGGGAAAACAACAAACAGTATTTTAAAATTAAATAGTATGTCAGAAACAATTGCAGATTTGGCAAAAGGATATAAGACAATAGAAAAAAGAAGATAAAAAATTTAAAAGAAACAAGAGTTTCTAATGAAAAATATTTTTTATAGAAGAATTGAAAAATAACTTAATAAATTTAGAAGAAAATATTCTTTTTGATGATATATATAACAATAATAACAACATATTTTACATGAAATATTTGAAGAACTATTAAAAAATGATGTTATATATGAAAAAAAAAACTTAGTTAGCATTTTTGAAGCTCATAATAATTATATAGTAGGTTTCCATGAAAAAACAAAGCGGTGGGAAGCAGACATTTCTAAAATGATAAATGCAATAAATTCATCTTATAGATTAAGCAGAGTGAATTTTTGTATGGAAAAAGAAAAATAGAACAAAATAAAGAAAATATTTCAAACCAGCTAGAAGGTGTATCGCAAGCTATTGCAGATTTAGCAGATGAAATAAAGAAAGACAATGAAGATGAATTTGCAGATAAAAGAGAAGAATTAATGAGAGCATTTCAAGAAAAAAAAAATTCGACATACGAAATTTAAACATAAAACGCTTAAAAATGGTAGATATATTATAGATATATATCATAACCTATGTGATGATTTGGAAGGCAAAAATGCAATATAAAAAGAATTAAGACTATATTAGAAAGAATTTTAAAAGACAAATTTATAATACAGCATCAAGAATGTGGATTACGTGAAAGCAAGGAACAATGCAAATTTACATATATGTCACAAGATAAATTTTCTGTACAAATTGGTATTTCTAAAACTACTAAAGCTGGTTCACCAGTATCTGGAGATACAAACTTAGAAACTAAATTAGAAGATGGAAAATATTTATTAGCAATAAGTGATGGAATGGGCTCTGGTCCAGAAGCAATGAAAAGTAGTAAGGTTGCAATTAAAACTTTGGAAAGATTACTAACAGCAGGATTTGACAAAACAATGTCATTAAAACTTATTAATTCTATTTTAGAGATAACTCAAAAAGACGATATGTATGCAACTTTAGATGTAGAAATATTAGACTTATACAGTGGAATTATGGAATTTGTAAAAAATGGGGCATGTCCTACATATTTAAAAAGAAATAAAGAAGTTCAATTACTAAAAACAAATACACTTCCAGCAGGAGCTATAGAAAAAATGGACCTAGAAGTATATGACTGCGATTTACAAGATGGGGATATTATAGTAATGTGTAGTGATGGTGTAATAGAGTCTAATGACGAATATATAAACAAAAGAAGTATGGGTAAAATATTTATTAGAAGATATGCAAACAGATGATGCTCAGAAGATAGCAGATATATTGTTAAAAAGAAGCTATAGACAATGATTATGGAACACAAAAAGACGACATGACAGTTATTGTGGCAAAAATAAGCAAGAAAATAAGATAATTAAAAAAAAGAATATAGTAAAAAATGAGTAAATCAAGTAAAATAATCGTAAAAAGATCAAGTAAAAAATTAAGCATAAAAGTAAAGCAATAAAGTAAAAAGTAAGAAATATTTAAATATTTGGAATAACCTTAGTTTAAGTATTTCTTACTTTTTTATTATACATTTTATGAAGCTTTTTTATTAATTATTACTTTAATATATTCTCCTAATTCTTGATCAGAGAGTTGTAATAAATCAATTAATTTTTTAAGATATCAGTTCTAGGAAGGCAATTTTCTTGGTCTATTCTTATGTATTGTCTTAAACTTATTTCTAATAAATTTGCTATTTTTTCTTTGGGTATAACCCATAATTTTACGTTTTCTTTAATCACGGTAACATCACCATATAAATTATGTCATAATTTGTCATATAATCATATTGACATTAAATGTCACCATTTATATAATATAGGTACAATTTGTTCTAGTTAAAAATAACTATAGTATAAATTAAGGAGGAAACAGAGGATGAAAACAAAGGAATAACGCTAATAGCGTTGGTAGTAACAATTGTTGTTCTTTAATATTAGCAGGAATAACAATAAGTCTAGTGTTTGGTTCAAATGGAGTAATACAAAAAGCCAAAGACAGTAAGGAACAAACAGAAATAGGAGAAATGAGAGAAAAGCTAGAAATGGCAAAAAGTACCAGTATATGCAGATGGAAATGGCTCATAAAAGTACAAGATTATTGGAATAGAATAGAAAGTGAAGGATTAATAGCAGATAAAACAGTGGACATAATAGACAATGGAGATGGAACATATGAAGTAACAACAACACCAGGATATGTATTTGAAATAACAGTAGAACCAAATAAAGAAATAGCAGAAAATATAATAATAGGAGAGTGCATAGGAAAAGGTGAAAACCTAAGTATAGGAATAAGAGTAGTAAAAAAGACAACAAACAGTATAGAAATAGAAGTAGTGAGAGCAGAAGGAGTAAGTAACTTTAAATACTCAATAAAAAACAAGGAGAAGAATATGGAGCAGCAGAAGAAAAAAGCGAAACAAGACATGTATTTAGTGTATTAACCCAAGGAGGAATATACACAATAAAGGTAGAAGCAACGAAAGATGGAGAGCAACAAATAGTAGAAAAACAGTACAGGTAGGAGAAATACCATTAGCGATAGACGGAGACGTAATATGGACAGGAAATGGACAAACAAGTGTAAGGATATATACAGAAGAAGAGGGCTACCAAATAGAATGGCAAAAGAATGGAATAAGTGAAGGAAGTTGGACAAGAGAAGCATCAGGAGTAAAAAGAAAAAACAATAACAGGATTAGTAAATGGAGACATAATATATGCAAGATTATATGATGGAGTAAGCAGTGGAAAATATGCAAATATAGAAGTAGCAGATAATACTCCGCCAGAAATAATACGATTTGAAGCAATAGAAGTAACATCTAGTAGTATAAGAGTAGAAGTGGAAGCAAAAGATGAAGAAGAAAGTGGATTGCATGCAGCAGAAACATATCAATATTATTTAGAAGGTGAATTGAAAGAAACAAGTGAAGAAGCAATATATATATATGAAGGATTAAATTCAGAAAAAGAACATATAAAGTAGAATTAGTAGTAAAAAGAATACGGCTGGTCAGATAAGCAAGAAAAGTATTATAGTAAAACAAAAACAGCAATACCAATAGAAGAAGTTTTAACAGCAGATAAAATAACATATGTAAATTTTGCTGATGCGACAGGAGTAAAAAGAAAATGTGTAGTATTATATGACAGTAGTTCGGAATATGGAATAGAAATAATAACAATGGATACAGTGAAGGATACATCGTATTACGGAAAGGCAGGTTATGATAATTATGTAAGCAACCTTAATAATGAAGCAAGTAAATATATAAATGATACGAGCTATGCAGATAAAATAAGAAGTGTAGGAAGTAGCCCAAGAAATGGAGGTGGATCAAGTGGTACTTATACAATAGACTTGGATCAAATGAATAAACTAGGAATACAAAATATAAGCAAAAAATACTGGTTAGCGTCGTACCATACTTATGGTGATGGCTCGCTCACGTATTACTATGTGAGATATATAAATAATAGTGGAAACTTGGCTGAAGAATCTTTATATCAAAAACCGTATTCGGGTAGTGGCGGCTACGCAAGTGAATATACATGTGGATTACGTCCAGTATTTCATTTGAAATCTGGAACTAAAAGTTGTAGGAGGGATGGAACAGAAGATAATCCATATGAGTTAGGAGTTTAAACTGATAGTTACATGAAAAAAATCCGCTCCAATACCTTGTAATTACCTACACAAATGTGATATAGTATAGCTATAAAAAGCTATACTATATTTTTTTAGTTTTATATTTTAGGAGGAATAAAATGAGTAGAGGAAGACGATATAGTGGAGAAGGCAAATTAAATATAAAAAAAAGTTGTTGCAGTTTTAATAGCATTAGCTTTAATTGTAATAGTTGTAATATCTATTGCAAAACTTTTTGGAGGAAATAAAGTAGAAAGTAAAGTTGTTACAACAGAGTATTTTTGCCGCATATTCAGAAGGAAAATGGGGAGTAATAGACTCTAAGGGAAAAGAAATAGTTAAACCTTCATATGATGAAGCAATTATAGTTCCAAACTCAAAAGAAGCAGTGTTTATATGCACATATGATGTAAATTACAATACGAATGAATATAAAACAAAAGCAGTAAATGAAAAGGGAGAACAATTATTCACAGAATATGATGGAATTAGAGCAATTGAAAATTATGATGTAAATAATAATTTGTGGTATGAAGATGATGTTTTAATAGTAACAAAAAATGGAAAATATGGATTAATAGATTTTAAAGGAAAAGTTTTAGCAAATTGTGATTATGATTCTATAACAGCTTTAAAAAGGTGTTGAAAATACATTTGTTACAGTAAAAACAGCAAAAAAAGGTTTAATAGATAATATTGGTGCTATTATTGCAGATAATAATTATAAAGATATAAAACCATTAACAGATAAGGCACAAGACGGATATATTTTAATAGATGAAAATGATAAATATGGTTTAGTAAAGCCAGATAAAACAGTAATTTTCGAAAATAGCTATCAAGATATAAAGCCAATATATGGTGATAACAAATATGTTGTAAAACAAAATGGAAAATGGTCAGTAGCAGATAGGGATGGAAAATTATACTTAACAGGTGAGTTTGATAATATTACATCAATTAATGGGGAAAATGTAATTGCTAAAAAGGTAATAAATATGGAGTGTTATCAACAGAAGGAGATATAGTAATAAAATTTGAATATGATGATATGTCTTATACATATGAGAACAATTACATAGCAAAAAAGATAATAAATATGGAATTATAAATGTAGATGGAACAACAAAGCTAGACTTTAAATATGATAGTTTAATATATAGACAAACAGAAGGATTTTTTGAGGGAAGCACAAATACTAGTGTAGATAATGATTTAATAGATAGAAATTTTGCAGTAAAATTAAGGGCATTATTTCAGAAATAAATGATGAAAATGGTTACATGATAGTTAGGATAGATGGAGAATACAAGTATTACAATTTTAGATTTGAGGAAAAACAAATATAGAATTATTAAAGAGTAATACATTGTTTTAAGTAAGCAAACGACAAATATGGTTTTGTAAACAAAGACGGAATAGTTATAGTAGACTATATTTACGATGATGCTACAGAGCAAAATAGATTTGGTTATTCAAGTGTAAAGAAAGATGGAAAATGGGGAGTAATAGACTCAAAAGGAAAAAGAAGTTGTAAAACCTCAATATACAATGGAAAATAATTCATTAATAGAATTTATAGATGAATGGCATTTAGGAGAAGATTTAAACTTAAACTATTATACAAAATAGTATACAATAATATTATTATGAAAACAAAAAAGTAAGGTTTATAGGTATTGCCAAAAACCTAAATATATACAAGGAAAGTGAAAAAGCTTGGAACTAAAGACGAGGTATCAATATACGTACTTTATATATCCATATGTAATTGAAGAAAAAATTATAGCAAATATTTGCTTAGGCTACTTAAAGATAAAAAGTGTACAATGAAAAAAGTTTGATATAGCTAAAGATTTATCGATATACCAAAATTTTTTACCCAATATACGAAAGTTTATGTTTTGGAGTTTTAATTATACTAAACAGCAGATGAGAGAGTTGGAAAGTTTAGATAATGAGTTAAAAGCAAATATTTTAAGTAAATATCCTTGTACAATGTTTGATTATAATATAAAGCAAAATGTACAAGGAAAAAGTTCAAAATGAAGATGGAATATATTTTGACATTACAAAAGTAGAGTTAATTTGTTTTAATACAGGGATATGTTTTTTATTATTTAAAAACAATAATAGATGGTGAAAATAACAAATTTTCAGATGTTGTAAATTTTAATTATAAATTTAGAGATATAACATCAAAAAGCAGATGAACTAAAGGAATTTGAGAATATAAAAATACAAACTAGTATTTTTAAAGATTCAAAAGATATAATAAAGTTTATTAAAGATATAACAGGAAATACAAGTTTAGCGGAAGATTTAAACATTGACCAAGAAAGATTTATAACATATTCATATGCGTGTATTTCACAGGAAGATTGGAATGATAATGTAGAAATAAAAACCATTGAAAAGTTATTTTTAAATTTTTTAAAGTATTACCAGCTCATAAAGAATTAAATGACATAATAACAGAAGATTATTTTAATAAACCTCCAAATTCTAAATACATTAAATATGGGTTTTCAAATGTAGGAACAGCTTTACTTACGTCAGATATAGCTGTAGATAATTATACAAAATTGCCTTTTAGATTTGAAAATGAACAATTATATTTGTATATATTGTGTTTATATAAAAAGTTTTATTTGGCAAAAGTAAATTATGAATTAGATAGAAAAGATTGTCAGCAGGAATTTTTAAGTTTTTACTAAAAACTTTTTAATAGAAGAAATTTCAAATGATGAAACAGAAAGCTGTTTGGAGAAAAATTGGAGTGAAAAGCTAGACATAGACAGGATGTTTAATAAAATTAAAAATAAATATGACATGTTGTATAAAAAGTACTAATGTAGAAAAAACAAAAATAAAACAAAATATAATAATACTAATTTTAATAGTAATAATGTTAACTATTTTATATGCACTTTTTTAAGCTAAAAATTGCTTAAAGGGTGCATATTTAATAACAAAGATGATGTTAAGTGTTAGTTTTTAGTGATACAAGAAAGGGATAAACTTTGTATGATAATTAAAACAGGAATTGATATAATAGAAGTAACTAGAATACAAGAAGCAATAGAAAAACATGGGGAATTATTTTTAAATAAGATTTTTGACAAATCAGAGGTTAAATATTGTAAAAATACAGGAAAAAATGGAATATCAACATTATGCTGCAAGATTTGCAGCAAAAGAAGCAGTATTTAAGGCAATTTCTAACTTAATAGATTATGAGAAACAAGATATTTGGAAAAAATATAGTTATAAAAAATGATATAAAAGGTAAACCCTTTGTAGAGTTTTATGGGTCAATAGAATTTTTAAATATGGAAGTAACAAGTATGGATTTAAGTATATCACATATTAAAGATTATGCTATAGCAAATTTTGTAATGTTAATAAATGAATAAATTGAAAATAAATGCTTAAATTACGAGAAAAATGTGGAAAACTAATTTAATTAAAAGAGGTATAAAAATGAGTTTTTTGAGCAACATGCACATTATAATGACGAGAAATTTAATGAAGACAGAGAAGAGGTTATACAGAAAGTATATAACTCTGGAGTAACAGGAATTGTAAATGCTGGTTATAGTGTAGAAAGTTCTATGCAAGCTATAAAATTAGCAGAGAAATATAGTTTTATTTATGCAACTTGTGGAGTTTCCAAACGATATTCCAGAGAGCAAAGAAGAAATTGATACTCAATTGAAAGAAATAAAAAAGTTTGCTAAAAGTAGAAAAAAGTAATAGCTATTGGTGAGATAGGATTAGATTATTATTGGAATAAGGAGAACAAAGAACTTCAAAAATATGCATTTATAGAGCAAATAAAAATTGCAAATGAAATAAATTTACCAATTGTAATACACACTAGAGAAGCAGTAGATGATACATTAAACATTTTAAGAAATATAGTAAATGTTGTAAAACCAGGAGTATTTCATTGCTGTCCATTAAATAGAGAATTAGTAAAACAAGCATTAGAATTAGGTTTTTTATATCTTTAGCAGGAGTTATAACATTTAAAAATTCAAAAAATGCAAATGAGATAATAGAAATGATACCAAATGATAGAATATTAATAGAAACAGATAGTCCATATTTATCGCCAGAACCTAATAGAGGAAAAAAGAAACGACTCAAGAAATTTAGTTTATATTGCAGAAAAAATAGCAAATGTAAAAAAATATTTCTATAGAAGAAGTGCAAAAAATAACTTTAGAAAATGCAGAAAAGTTGTATAATATAAAGATATTTTAAGAAATTAATAGATTTTAAAAATGAAAAAAAATAGTATATGAAATTTATAATAAGCCTAAGCTGTAAGCTTAGGCTTAAATATAGTTTAGCATTAATACAATATTAATGTTACAAAATTTTTAAGAAATGCAAGAGTTATATATATTATATGCAATCTATTTTAAATTTCTAATTGCTTCAATTCTATCTTCAGTAGCAGGGTGTGTTGACCAGATATTGCTTTGCTTTTTCTTTTCTTTCACCTTTAAATGGATTTACTATATACATATTTGCAGTTGCTTTGTTAGCAGTTTTTAATTCATCTGGGTCAGCAGAAATTTTTTTCTAATGCGGATATTAACCCATCTGGATTTCTTGTAAGTTCTACCGCAGAGGCATCTGCCAAGTATTCTCTTCTTCTAGAAAGTGCTAGTTTCATAAGGTTACCGAAAATTGGAGCTAAAATTAAGCAGATTAATCCGATAATCATTAAAATGGGATTTCCACCTTTACTATCATTATCGTCTGAGCTTCCGCCACCCCAGAATAACATTCTAGATACAAAATCAGAAAACATTACTATAAATCCAACCATTACAGTTACAACAGCAGATAATCTAATGTCATAATTTTTTATATGTGAAAGTTCATGTGCTACAACACCTTCTAATTCGTAATAGTCAAGTTTGTTTAAAAGTCCTGTAGTTACGCAAATAACAGAATGCTTTGGATTTCTTCCAGTTGCAAATGCATTAGGTTGAGGGTCATCTACAACATATAATTTAGGTCTATATTGCAATCCAGATGAAACCATAAGCCCATCTAATATATCTATTAATTTAGCATCCTCTTCTTCTGTAGCAGGTCTTGCATGATTAAATGACAATATAATTTTATCACTATAATAGTAAGAACCCCATGCAGATAATATAGAAAAGGCTAGTGCAATTATAATAGAAAAGGTGCCTAAGTCAAAAGCCATACAAATATAATAAACAATTAGTGTAATTACAATGATAAAAATACTTATTATAACACCTGTTTTTATTTTATTTTTTGTTATATCTTCATACATAATTAATCAATCCTTTAAATAAAATTAATGCACAAAGAAGATTATTACTTTGTGCATTGTGTTTTAAAATCTACTTTTACATTCTTTTTTTAGCTTCTTCGTTATCAACAACGAATAAATCTTCTGCTTTAAAATGGAACATAGATGCAATAATATTTGATGGGAAAGTTTCTAATTTTGTGTTTAATCTAGTTACACTATCATTATAAAATTGTCTAGAATAAGCAATTTTATTTTCTGTTGCTGTTAACTCTGCTTGCAACTCAGAAAAGTTTTGATTTGCTTTTAAGTTAGGATAATTTTCTGAAACAGCCATAATAGTTTTTAAAGTTTCAGAAAGTTGATTGTCTAGACTAGCTTTTTCAGCAACTGTTTGTGCTTGTGACCAAGAACTTCTTAAGTCTGTAACTTTAGTTAAAACTTCTTTTTTCATGTTCCATGTAACCCTTTACTGTTTCAACTAAGTTTGGAATTAAGTCAAATCTTCTTTGTAATTGTACATCAATTTGGCTCCAAGCATTTTTTACTCAGACAATAAAACAATAAAAATATCAAAAGATGAAAAACAAACAGTTGAAGTTGCTGAAAATGCAGAAACATCAGAGAATGTTACAGTAGAAACTTTATTAAAAACTTACGATTCAATAGTAGAAAAAATTGAAACAGTACAAGAAACAATACCTTATGAAACAATTACAAAAGATGTTTCAAACAATGACTCAAATAAAAGAGAAACTGTTGTTCAAAAAGGAAAAGACGGATTAAAAGAAGTAACATACAAAGTTAAATATCAAAATGATGCAGAAATAGAAAGAACAGAAATTTCTTCAAATATAATTGAAGAACCTGTTGATAAAATAGTAGAAGTAAGAAAGACTAAACAATTACAAACAGAAGTACAAGAAGCTCATCAGTTTCTTATA
>VOFC01000007.1_pt1 | contig 26001 bp, 56 predicted proteins | sample 5384161 | NCBI WGS metagenome assembly VOFC01 (sample SAMN12384722, study PRJNA508395) | human gut metagenome | isolation source: healthy gut B | host: Homo sapiens | reverse complement strand
TAAATGGACAATGTGTAAACCCACAAAAAATATTTATATAAATAGATTAGAAAAAATAGAATACTAAAATTAATGAAGAACTGAATAAAATAATTATTCAGTTCTTTTAATAGTTTCAGAGAAATATCCACAATATATATTGATGAATGGTTATAATTAAAAAAGATTCTCAGCCGTACGAGAATCTCTTTCGAAAATAAAAGGGGATGTTCTTCTTTTTTTTAGTTGATAACGGAGTAACTTATTTATCAACTACAGCTATATTATAACTAACAAGTTTGTCCATTTTGTGAACTGTATGTGATTTGTATGAAAAAGAAAGATTAAATATTTTATTAAGAATTTGTTGAGAGTATATATAAGAATTTGTGTAAATAAGTATGTAGAATACTTGGTGCAAAGTTTGAGTATATAGAATAATTTGTGCAAAGTTTAAAAAATAAACCTTCTTATGATAAAACAAAAGTGTCATAAGAAGGTTTTAATGTATTAAAAAGTTTTTCTTATTAAGGTTGTTCTTGAAGTGTTATTGTTAAATCTATATATTTTCCATTACGGTATATTTTTAATTTAAGAGTATCTCCAATATTTTTCTTGTTTTTAATTTCATTTACTTCATCCATTGTTGTTACTTTTTGCCCATCTACTTCTGTAATTACATCTCCAACCTTAACTCCACCTTTTTCAGCAGCAGAGAAATCTTCAAGTTGTTTTTGCATATATACCAACAACTAAATTATTAACTTTTGCAGTTTTTTCATCTAATTCAATTCCACCAATTCCAATGTAAGGTCTTTTTTTTTTTGCTATATTTAATTAGTTGGTCTGTTATATCTTTTAGTTGAGTTTATTGGAATAGCAAATCCAACACCTTCAACACCTGTTCCAGATAATTTTAATGTGTTAACTCCTATTACTTGACCTTGGCTATTTACTAATGGTCCACCACTATTACCAGCATTTATTGCAGCATCTGTTTGAATTGCAACATATGTGTTTCCATCTTCATCTGTAACTTCTCTATTTACAGCACTTATTATACCTGATGTAACACTGCTACTTAATCCTAATGGGTTTCCAATTGCCATAGCAAATTCTCCAACTTGTACTCCATCTGAATCTCCAAGTTCAGCAGCTGTTAAGCCTGTTTTGTTTATTTTAATAACAGCTAGGTCTGTTTGCTCGTCTGTACCAATAATTTTTGCTTCATATTCTGTATTATCATTATACAGTTTTTACAGTAACTTTGTTTGCTTCTTCTACTTCATAAAAGAAGATGTTGAAGTAGAATTTACAACATGGTTATTTTGTTAAAATATAACCATCTTCGCTAATAATAATTCCAGAGCCTTCAGCAGAAGCAACACTTGTACCATGATTGAATATAGAGTTAACTGCAAATTCTATTTTAATTCCTACTATAGAAGGTAAAACCTTTTATTTGCAGCAGCTATTGCTGTATCTGAATAGTTTTCTAAAGAAATATGCTCTTGTATTTAGTATAGGTGCACTTGTAGAAGTATTAGTGTTATTGTTAGAAAGTCCTACAATTTGTTTAGAAATTCCATTTCTTATTCCTGGAATTCCAATGCATGCACCGATTACAAGAACTGTACCAAAAATACCAGATACAAAAGGAATTAGTATTGTTTTTCCAAAATTTGAACTATTCTTGTTTTTAATTTTTTTGGCTGTTTAACAGACTGATATGTAGATGCATTATTCATATTATAGTTTGGTTGATAATTCACATTTTGTGAATTAGTTGTGGAATTATTAACTTGATTTTGGTCATAGTTCTGGTTAGAATTTTTATTAATATTTCCACTAACATTTTGAGTGTTATTTTCATTAAAACTCATATTAGAATTTACCTTATTATTTTGGTTTTTGTTTATATTGTTTTGTTCCATAAATTTCTCCTTTCTTGAGTTTACCTCAAGTAATTTATTATAATTATATTAACCTAAAACAATTATATCATACAAGACTTTTGTGAAAAAATGTGACAATATTGAAAAAAGTTTAAGATATATGTATAATATAAAAGGAGTTTAAAGTTTATTAAGAGAGGAATAGAAATGTTTAAAAAGAAGAAGGATTAACATATATAGCAATGATATTTATTATAATTTTTTTATAGCTTTAATAGTATTTGGAGCTATTTATTTTGCAAGGATGCAAATATCTAAAGAAAATTTGGAAACTTTAAAAACAAATTTATTATTAATACAAGGAAAAACAGAGATTGTTTCTCAACATGTAGATATGAGAGAAAAAGATGCTAAACTAACCGGAACAAAACTTACAGATATGAAGGAAGATGAAGTGATAAAAGCTTTCTTAGAAAAACAAATTATAGATTCAGAGTCAAAAGATAGTGACTTTTATGTTTTAAAACAACAAGATTTAAGAGATTTAGAGTTGGAAAATATTAAAGAGGAAAGTGGAATGTATTATATAGTAGACTATAAAAAATAATGATATAATTACAACAAAGGGATATACAGCAATAGATGGACAAACTTATTATAAATTAACAGATATAGAAAAATTAGAAAATTAGCGGTTTATAATTTTATAAAACTATAAAAGATAAAATAATTTGTTATAATAATTAATTTATTTGTTATAAAAAAGTGCAATTAAAATAAATGTTTTATTTGCTAATAGTTTAAATTATAAGATATTAATATATAGAGAATAAAATTTATTTTCGAAAGGGATTAATAATGAAAGAAAAAGAAGAGGCAAGATTAAATGAACTAAAAAATTAGATAGAGAATTTTATGAAAAAAGGATTAAAATTAATTGCAGGAATAGATGAAGCGGGGCGCGGACCATTGGCAGGGACCAGTGGTTGTTGCGTCTGTTATTATGCCAGCAGATTCAATGATAGAAGGTGTAAATGATTCTAAAAAAGTTTCTGAGAAAAAAAAGAGAGAAATTGTATGACTTAATTTTTAGAAGAAGCAATTGGTTATGGAGTAGGCATAATAGACCAAAGAGAAATAGACGAAATTAATATACTTAATGCAACAAAGGAAGGACTTACGCGTAGTATAAGGGAGTTAGAAAAGAATTTAAAAGAAAATGGAAGCGGATATGAAAAACCAGATGTTATTTTTGTAGATGCATTAACTAAAAATAGATACAGATAGTATTCCATATAAATCAATTATACATGGAGATGCACTAAGCTATTCTATAGCAGCAGCATCTATTATAGCAAAAGTAACAAGAGACAGAATAATGAGACAGTGGGATGAAGTTTATCCACAATATGGATTTGCAAAACATAAGGGATATGGAACAGCATCTCATATTCAAGCAATTAAAAAGAATACGGAATTTGTCCACTTCATAGGTTAAGTTTTGTGAAAAACTTTATACAAAAATAGAAATTTTATAATCCTATGAATAATAATTGTATGATATAGAAATGTAAAATAATATGTAGTTATATATACATATAAAAATCTTATAAAAAGATATAGGAGGGAAACTAAAGTGAATATACAAGAAATAATAGAAACTAAAAGAGATAATAATAAATTAAGTAAAGAACAAATTGAATATTTTATTACGAATTATACTAATGGAGATATAACGGATTATCAAGCCGCAGCGCTTATCATGGCAATTTACATTAATGGAATGGATGAAGATGAAATAACAGATTTAACATTAGCAATGGCAAATTCGGGAGACATTTTAAATTTGTCAGAATTAGGTATAGTAGTAGATAAACATAGCACAGGGGGAATTGGAGATAAGGTTACTTTAATATTAGCACCAATTATAGCATCATTAAGAATACCAGTTGCAAAAATGTCAGGTAGAGGACTTGGGTATACAGGAGGAACAGCAGATAAATTAGAATCTATACCAGGATATAATGTAGTTTTGGAAGAAAAAAAGAGTTTATACAAAATGTCAAAGAAATAGGGATTAGTTTAATTACTCAAACTGCGAATTTAGCACCAGCAGATAAAAAAATATATGCATTAAGAGATAGCATAAACTGTGTTGAGAGTATACCTTTAATTGCTTCTAGCATTATGAGTAAAAAGATAGCATCTGGTGCAGATAAAATTGTTTTGGATGTAACTTATGGAAGCGGAGCTTTTATGAAAACAATACAGGATGCTAAGATGTTAGCAGAAACCATGGAGAAAATTGGCAAGCTAGCAGGAAGAGAAACAGTTGCTGTAATGACAGGTATGGATCAACCATTAGGCAAATATGTTGGAAATACATTAGAAGTAATAGAAGCAGTAGAAGCTTTAAATGGAAAATGGCAAGAAGATGTAAAAGAAGTTGTATTATTGCTAGGAGCATATATGATAAAGCTAGCAGGAAAAGGCGAAAACATAGAAGAAAATAAAAACAAGATGTTAAACCAAATATCAAATGGAGAAGCACTAAATAAGTTTAAAGAATTAGTAGAAAGGCAAGGAGGAGACGTTTCTTATATTGAAAATATAGAAAAATTTAAAAAGGCAAAATATAAAATGGCTGTAATATCTACCAAAAGTGGTATAGTAAATAAACTTAACGCAGAAAGTGTAGGAAAAATAGCAATGATGTTAGGAGCTGGAAGAATATGCAAAGAAGATGATATAGTAAAAGAAGTTGGGATTGAGTTGAATAAAAAAGTGGGAGACAAAGTAGAAATTGGAGATGTTTTGGCTTATATACATGGAAATAGTGAAGAACTTACAGAAAAAGCTGTTATAGATTTAAGAAATGTATATGAAATAGAAAAAAATAATTAATTTTATTAATATGCGAGAAAATAAAGTAAAAAACGAAGTGAAAATATCGGAAAGTTTGTGTAAACTTTAAACTTCTTATGATAATTTTAAAAAATTTGATAATTGAATTGACAAAATTATATTTTTAAGATAAATATATATTATCGTATGACATATTAAATTGTCAAGGTTCAATTAACAAGGCATGTTGAAATCTAAATTTTAACATGCTTTATTTTTATATTAATATGGTAATTATTACCATTAATTAATATTTACTCTGTCTGGAAAAAATGTATGTAATTCTGAAATCGTAACTCCCCAATTTTGATATCTACTTGTCCATTTTTCTGTTATTATTTTTGTTGATAAATACATACTTTTTCTAATGCTTGCTGCGTAGGAAATATTCTACGACCTCTATTTAATTTTTTGTAACAATTATTTAAACTTTCTATTGCATTTGTTGTATACATTATCTTTCTTGTTTCAGGTCCATATTTAAAGAATGGTTGTATATTATCCCAGTTATTTATCCAGTTGTCTAAAGATACCTTTCTGGCTTTCCATTTTTCTTCTAGTTCAATTAAATTATTATATCCAACTTCTTCATTGGGAGCTTGATATATTTGTTTTAAATCTTTTGCTAGTTCTTTTCTATCTTTATATGATACATATTGTAGTGTATTTCTTATCATATGCACTATACAACGTTGAAATTCAGTTGTTGGATAAACTGTACCAATTGCTTTTTTAATCCTTTTAATCCATCTGCGCATAGTATTAGTATATCCTTTACCCCTCTATTCTTTAGTTCGTTTAATATACTTGTCCAATATTTTGCACTTTCTGAATCTCCTATGTAAAATCCTAGTATTTCTTTTTTTCACCTGTCATTGTTACTCCTAATGCTATATATACTGCCTTTTTTACTACTATTCCATCTTGTTTTACATTAAAATATGTTGCATCTACAAATACTATCGCATATTGTTCTTCTAATTGTCTTTTCTGCCATTCTCTTATCTCTGGAATGATTTTATCTGTTATTGCCGTTACCATATCTGGACTTACCTTTACTCCATAGAGTTCTTGCATTTCTTCATATATATTTTGATTTGAAAATCCTCTTGCGTACATTTTGATTATTTTTTCTTCTATACTGGATATATCTTTTTGTCCTTTTTTCTACTACTATTGGGTCAAATGTCCCTTGTCTATCTCTTGGTACATTTAATGTGATATCTCCTTCAGAAGAATGAACTACTTTTTGTGAATATCAATTTCTGTAATTATCATTATTATCTGTATATTCATTTTTTCATATCCTAGATGTTCTGTTAATTCTGCATTTAACATTTCTTGGATTGTATCTTTAAACAAATCTTTTATTGCTTCTTGAATATCTCCTGCTGTTTTTAATTCATTACTTTTGATAAATTCTTGTATTAATTTTCTTCTTTCTTCACTTATTTTTTTCTTTCTTTGCCATATTTATAAAACCTCCTTATGACATTTTTATTTTATCATAAGAAGGTTTATTTTAACTTTACACAAATTATTCTATATACTCAAATATTCACTTCGTTTTTACTTTATTTTTTATATTATAGAAAAGTTCTTATAGTTTTAAATTTTTTCCATATAAATTTGATAATTCTTTATTTTCGTTTATTAATCTATTTACATTTCTTTGTGAAATACCTGTAAAACTAGAAAGAGTTTCTAATGAATTAGGTAATCCGTTTTCATCAAAGTAATTTTTAAAGTTGAAATATCGCTTAAATCTTTTTGCTCGCAATTAGGGCAAACATGAGAATTATTAAGATAAAAACAGCCACAACGACAACATTTATTAAAGTTCATATTTTTCAGTCCTTTCAATTTTTTCATAAGTTAATTAAAATTCATAAATATTATAACACAAAATCAGACAAACTCAAACAATTTTTTTTACATATTTGTTGCTTTAATTTTTTGAATTAAGTATTAACTTTGTGAATATATAAATAATTTTCTATATGGATAACTAATTTTTGAAAGCTGACCAATCGTTACAATAATTTGATTTCATGATTTCATTTTGTTATTATATTACAGATTTTTAAGAGGAAAAAATGAATAATAGATAAGAAACAAAATAACAAATAATAAGTAAGTTAAAAAACTGAGAATATCAGTAAAGAATATGAGGAAAGAAAAATGAATATAGATAAAATTAAAAATGCAAATACAAAAAATCTTAGGAAAAAACGTAATATATTATTATGATGAAATTAGCTCAACTCAAGATATTATAAGAAATCTAGCGGAAAAACATGTAGAAAATGGAACTATAGTAATTGCAGATAATCAAGTAAATGGAAAAGGAACAAAAAGGAAGAACATGGGTGGCAGAAAAAAATAAAAACATTACAATGTCTCTTATAATGTATCCAAATTGTAAAGTGGAAAAGTTAGAGGGGTCTTACTATAGAAATAGCAAGGCAAATAGTTAAAGCTATAAAAAGAACTATATGGGTATAAACTAAAAATAAAAGAAAACCAAATGATTTAATGCTAAATGACAAAAAGATTTGTGGCATTTTAACACAATGTACTACATTAAAAGAAACAGTATGTTATGTATTAATTGGAATAGGTTTTAATGTAAACCAAGTGGAGTTTAATAAGGAACTTTCAGATATAGCAACATCTTTAAAAAAAGAATTTAATATAGAATTCGAAAGAGAAGAGATTGTTGCTAAAATTTTAGAAAATTTAGAATTAATTTGGAGATAGAAGAAAAAAGCTGTTATATCAATAAAATGTAAAAATCGAATGTGTACAATTTTTTGACTGGTCAGTACAATAGATTTAGAAAAATAATTAATATAAAATACTTATGATTATGAGGTGAATATGGAAAGTATACAAATAATAGAAATGGACTATATCTGCCAGCATTAAAGATAAATAATACAGAACTAGAAAGAAGTTTAATGTAGAAGAAGGATATATATTAAAAAAGAACAGGAATAAACATAAGATATTATAAAAAGATGAAGATATATGTAAAATGGCATTAAAAAGCCTCTAAAGTAGCAATAGAAAAAGCAGAAATAGTTGCAAATTGTATAGATTTAATTATAGTTGCAACAACTTCTACAAATGTATTAATGCCTGGAATTTCTTATTACATACAAAAAGAACTTAAAAATAGAAACATGCATGTGTTTAGATATTTTAGCAGGGTGTGCTGGATATATTAATGCTTTAGATATTGCAAAACTATATATAGATTCAAAAAAAACAAATACGGCTTTAATAATTGGAGTAGATGTATTGTCAGAATGTACAAACGAAAATGATATAAATACAAAAATTATATTATCAGATGGTGCTGGTGCGACGATAGTTAAGAGAATAGAAGAGTTTAAATTATATTCATCTAATATACAAAGTGATGGTAAAATGGAGATATATTAACATACAAGATAAATGAGAAAATAAAAATGGATGGTAAAAAGCAATATATAAATATGCAGTAACAGAAACTGTTAATAATATTGAAGAGTTGTTAAAAAAGAAATAGCATAAAATTAGAAGATGTGAAGTATATAATTCCACACCAATCAAATATTAAAATAATAAAGTCAATAGCTACAAAATTAAATGTATCTATGGACAAAGTTTATACAAATATAAAACAAAATAGGAAATACATTTTTTGCAAGCATACCAATAGCATTAACTCAAATGTATGAAGATAATTTATTAAAAGATGGAGATAAGGTTATTTTAATTGGTTATGGTGGGGGATTAAATACAGCAAGTATTTTATTGGAAATATAAAAAAGTATTTAAATAAATTTACTTTACAATAAAAACGTAAAATAAATTGAAAGTAAATAAAATAAAAATAAGACACAATAATAAAACACAAGGAGTTAAAAAATATGAAATTAGCATTTATGTTCCCAGGACAAGGATCACAAGTAGTTGGAATGGGAAAAGATATTTATGATAACTATGAAGAAGCAAGAGAATTATATAGAAAAGTAAGCAATATTCTAAATATGGATATGTGTAAGTTATGTTTTGAAACTTCAATGGAAGAATTAAGTAAAAACAGAAAATACACAAATAGCAATTGCAACAGTTAGTTTGTCAATATTAGAAGTATTAAGAAAACGTGGAATAAAAAAGCTAAAATAGCTACTGGACTAAGTTTAGGTGAATATGTAGCATTAATGTATTCAGAATTCTTACTATAGAAGATGGTATGAAACTTTTAAAACAAAGAGGTTACTTAATGGGAAATTTAGTACCAGATGAGAAATATGCTATGGCAGCTGTAATAGGACTTAAAAGCAAGTATAATAGAAGAAATGTGCAATAAGAAAATAATGGAAGGAAAATTTGTAGTACCAGCTAATTATAACTATTCAGGTCAAATTGTAATATCAGGAAACGAAGAAACTATAGAAGAATGTATAGAAGAATTTAAAGAGAAAGGCGCAAAAAAAGTAATAAAATTAAAAACAAGTGGACCATTTCATACAATAAAATTACAAAAAAGGCAAGCGAAGAATTTGCAAAATGCCTACAAAATGTTCAATTTAATGAACCTAAAGTGGATATTATAAAAAATTTAGATGGAAGAATATATTCTAAAGAAGATAACATAAATCAAATATTAGAAAAACATATAATAAGCCCAGTAAGATTTGATAAAGCAATAGATTTAATGAAAGACATAGGAATTGATGCATATGTGGAAATAGGACCAGGAAAAAGCTTTATCTGGATTTGTAAAAAAGAGAATTAGAGGATGCAAATGTATATACACTTAACAATTTGGATAGTTTAAATAAGTTTCTTGAAAATTTTGAGTAAGACTAGATTGCCAGAAATGAGAAAATGGAAATTGTTAGGAAAATTATAAATAAGGAGAGATTGAGAAATGAATGACAATAAAGTTGCATTAATAACAGGAGGTTCTAGAGGAATTGGAGAAAAAATAGCAGAAAGATTTGCACAAGCAGGATATAATTTAATTATAAATTATGTTTCTAATATAGAAAATGTAGAAGAACTTGAAGCAAAATAAAAGGAAATGCTAATATAGAAATTTTATTTATTCAGTCAGATGTTACAAGCTTTGAATCTTGTGAAAACATGGTAAATGAAGCAATTAAAAAGTTTGGACATATTGATGTAGTGGTAAATAACGCAGGGATAACAAAAGATGGACTTCTTATGAGAATGAAAGAAGAGGATTTTTGACAAAGTAATTAATGTTAATTTAAAGGGAACTTATAATGTTACAAAAAATGTAATACCATATATGATGAAGCAAAATATGGGAAAATTATAAATATATCATCTGTTGTTGGGGTTAGTGGAAATGCAGGGCAAGCAAATTATGCAGCTTCTAAAGCAGGCATTATTGGTTTTACCAAATCTGTTGCTAAAGAGCTTGCAAGTAGAAATATTTTAGCAAATTGCGTAGCACCAGGTTTTATAAAAACAGATATGACAGATGTGCTTTCAGATAGTAAAAGAAAGCATAAATTCTCAAATACCACTTAAAAGATGGGAACAGCAGAAGAAGTTGCGAATGCTGTGTACTTTCTAGGGAATGAGGAAAATACATATATAACAGGTCAAGTATTAAATGTAGATGGCGGAATGGTTATGTAAAGCGGCCTAAGGCTTATATGGAATTTAATATTGTAAGAAAATGTATAAAAAGATATATATATTTATTTTTTTATACTGAAAAATTAAGTGATATAAAAACATGCAAAATCTAAGTATATTAAAATTAAAAAGGAGTAATTATGGAAAGAAGAGTTGTTGTTACAGGAATAGGTGCTATTACACCTATAGGAAATACTGCAGAAGAGTTTTTGGAAAGGATTACAAGAAGGAAAATGTGGAATTGCTGAGATAACAGCATTTGATACTACAGAACAAAAGGTACATTTAGCAGCAGAAGTGAAAAATTTAATCCAGAGGACCACTTTGACAGAAAAGAAGTTGTAAAAGATTAGATAGATTTTCACAACTAGCAATAGTAGCTTCAAGAGAAGCTTTTAAAGATAGTGAAATAAATGCAGAAAATACAGATTTAACCAAAATGGGGGTTGTCTTAGGATCTGGTATTGGAGGACTTGGAACAATAGAAAAGGAAAAACAGAGCATTAGTAGAAAAAGGACCAGATAGAGTTTCACCAATGTACATACCAATGTCTATTTGTAATATGGCAGCTGGAAATGTTGCAATAGACCGAGGAATAAAAGGTGAGTCTTATTGTGCAGTTACAGCATGTGCTAGTGGTACACACTCAATAGGAGAAGCATTTAGGATGATAAGACATGGATATCAAGATGTTGTTTTAGCAGGAGGAACAGAAGGCTCTATTACACCAACAGGAATAGCAGGTTTGCTAATATAAAAGCACTTACTCAAGAGACAGATCCTAACAAGAGCAAGTATTCCTTTTTGACAAAGAGAGAACGGATTTGTTATGGGAGAAGGAGCAGGAATTATTATATTAGAAGAGTTAGAGCATGCTAAAAAAAAGAGGGGCAAAAATTTATGCAGAAATGATAGGTTATGGAGCAAGTTCAGATGCATATCATATTACTTCTCCTGCTCAGAAGGTGAAGGTGGAGCAAGGGCAATGGTTGCAGCCATAAGAGATGCAAAAATAAAACCAGAAGATGTTACATATATTAATGCACACGGAACTTCAACACCTCTTAACGATAAATGCGAGACTATGGCAATAAAAAAGCATTAGGAGAGGCAGCTAAAACAGTTATGGTAAGTTCTATAAAGGGAAATACTGGACATTTATTAGGTGCAGCTGGAGGAATAGAGGCAATTGCTTCTATAAAAAGTCAATACAAGATGGTTTTGTTCCTGCAACAATAGGCTATAAAGTGCCAGACGAAGAGTGTGATCTAGACATAGTTCCAAATATAGGAAGAAAAAGCAGATGTAAAAGTAGTAATGTCAAATTCTTTGGGCTTTGGTGGGCATAATAGTTCTGTTATATTTAAAAGATATAATGACTAATAAAGAGGCATAATAAAATTAATAAATGAACTACGAAGATTCAAAAATAAGAATGTTAGTAATAAGGAGGAAACTTTTAATGGATTATGCAGAAATAAAAAACTTAATGAGGGATATGGAAAATTCCAGTTTAGATTCAATTGAAATCGCACTTCCAGAAGGAACAAAAGTGAAAATGAGAAAAAAAGTCCAATTATTTATGCAGGACTAAATTATGATGTAACTGAAAACTCTACTTCACAAGCTGTAAATAAAGAGAAAAAACATAGCTGTAAGTGAAAATATAGAAAATGATTTAAAATGTGATGTTAACGAAAATCTAAATACAGACAAACAAAAAAACGAAGAGAATTATAGAACAGTTAAATCTCAATGGTAGGAACTTTTTATACGAAGTCATCTCCAACAGCAGAACCATTTGTTAAAGTTGGCGATAGAGTAAAAAAGGTGATGTACTTTTGCATTATAGAAGCTATGAAATTAATGAATGAGATAGAAAGTGATGATGATGGGGAAATAGTAGAAATATGCTATAATGACGAAGATTTAGTTGAATATGGAAGTGTATTATTTAAGATAAAGTAATATTATATATAAAAAAACTATTAAGAGGAGAATTTAGAATGTTAGATATAAATGAAATTATGAAAATAATTCCACAAAGAGAGCCATTTTTAATGATTGATAAAGTCGAAGAATTAATTCCTGGTGAAAGTTGTGTAGCATATAAAAATGTTTGCATAAATGAACCATATTTTGAAGGGCATTTTCCAGGAAACCCAATTATGCCAGGAGTTCTTATTGCAGAGTCTTTAGCTCAAACAGGTGCTGTAGCTATTCTTTCAATGGAAGAGAATAAAGGTAAAAATGCTCTATTTGGCGGAATTGATAAACTACGTTTTAAAAAGCCTGTATTACCAGGAGATGTATTAAAATTAGAAGTAAAAATAATAAAACAAAAAGGACCTATAGGTATAGGAGAAGCTATAGCAACTGTTGATGGAAAGGTTGCTGCAAAGGGAGAGTTAACATTTGCTATTGTTTAATGCTAGAAAGAGGAGAAAAGTATATGTTAAAAAAGTTTTAGTAGCTAATCGTGGAGAAGTAGCTGTAAGAATAATAAGAGCATGTAGAGAAATGGGGATTCAGTCTGTTGCGGTTTATTCAGAAGCAGATAAAGATGCATTACATGTAAAACTTGCAGATGAAGCAGTTTGTATAGGACCTGCTAAGTCAAGTAAAAAGCTATTTAAATATAAAAAATATTATAGAGACAGCATGTTTAACAGGATGTGATAGTATACATCCAGGTTTTGGTTTTTTATCTGAAAATAGTCACTTTGCTAAAATATGTGATGAAATAGGGAATAAAATTTATTGGACCAAATTATAAGATGATAGACCTTATGGGAAATAAATCAAAAGCAAAAGGAAACTATGAAAAAGCGGGAGTTCCTGTTGTACCTGGGTCAGAAGGTGTAATAAGTAGTATTTCTGAAGCAATAAAAATTGTTGAGAAAATAGGTTATCCAGTTATATTAAAAAGCTTCAGCTGGTGGTGGAGGAAAAGGAATAAGAGTAGCACATACTGAAGAAGAACTTATTAAAGAAGTATGATTTAGTAAAACAAGAGGCCAAAAATTCATTTAGTGATGATAGTATTTACATAGAAAAGTTTATAGAAAATCCAAGACATGTTGAAGTTCAGGTTTTAGCAGATGAACACGGAAATGCGGTATATTTAGGAGAAAGAGATTGTTCTGTTCAAAGAAGAAATCAAAAGGTTGTAGAAGAAAGTCCATCTATGGCAATTGACGAAAAATAAGAAAGAAGATGGGAGAAACTGTTGTAAAAGCAGTAAAAGAAGTGGGATATAGTAATGTAGGAACTATAGAGTTTTTAGTAGATAAAGACAAAAAATTATTATTTTATGGAAATGAATACAAGACTTCAAGTAGAACATCCAGTAACTGAGTTTATAACAGGAATAGATATTGTAAAAAGAGCAGATAAGAATCGCAAGTGGAGAAAAAATTAAAAGTACTCACAAAAAAGATATTACTTTTTACAGGACATGCAATGGAGTGTAGAGTAAATGCAGAAAATCCAAGCAAAAAACTTTATGCCATGTCCAGGAAAAATAACAGGATTACATTTACCAGGTGGAAATGGAATAAGAGTAGATACAGCTATTTATGCAGATTATACAATTCCAGCATGTTATGACTCAATGATTGCAAAAGTTATAGTTCGTGGAAATAATAGAAATGAATGTATAGCAAAAATGAAAAGTGCATTGGGAGAGTTTATTGTAGAAGGGATAACTACAAATATAGACTTTTTATATAAAATTCTAGAAAATCAAGATTTTATAAATAACAACTATGATACGTCATTTATAGAAAAGAATTAAAATAATATTAATATATTTATAGAAGTAGCTTAAATATATTAATACTAGTATTAATTGAAAATGGAGATATAATATTTCAATTATAAAATAGGAGATTTTATGGTTATAGATAAAATAAAAAAAATAAATAAATTAGATGATTGTGCAGAAAAAAATGAAAAAGCAGCAGATATGCTTGTAGGAAAATGGGTAAAATGCGATAATTGTAAAGAGATATTGTACAAAGAAGATGTACACAATAATCTTAATGTGTGTCCGAATTGCGGAAAACATTTTAGAATATCAGTTAGAAGAAGAATACACCAAATAATTGATGAAGGAACGTTTATAGAGACAAACGTAAATATGACTACTAAGAATCCACTAAATTTTGAAGGCTATGAAAAGAAAATTGAAACATTAAAAGAAAAAAACACAAATAAATGAAGCTGTAAAACTGGTATTGGAAAGATACATGGTGAAGATGTTATAATAGCTGTAATGGATGGTAATTTTATGATGGGTAGCATGGGAAGTGTTGTTGGGAAAAAATAACATGTGCAATAGAAGATGCCATAGAAAATAAATTACCTATTGTAATATTCTGTGTATCTGGTGGTGCTAGAATGCAAGAAGGATTAATTTCGCTTATGCAAATGGCGAAAACATCAGAGGCATTAGCTAAATTAAATGAAGCTGGTCTTCTTTTATATATCTGTTCTAACAGACCCAACAACAGGAGGAGTTACAGCAAGTTTTGCAAGTTTAGGAGATATAATTTTGGCAGAACCAAATGCTTTAATAGGTTTTGCAGGTCCAAGGGTAATTGAACAAACAGTAAAACAAAAGCTTCCAGAGAGGGTTTCCAAAGAGCAGAGTTTTTATTAGAACACGGATTTATAGATAAAATAGTAGAAAGAAAAGATATGAAAAAACTTTATATAAAATACTAAAAATTCCATAAAAAAAGCTATAACCAGCAAATAGAAAATTAAAATATGTAATAATTTTGTTTAAGCTATATTATTCAAGGAGGAAAATATAAATGAAAGATGGTATAAGTGCATGGGATAGGGTGTTACTTGCTAGAAAATCGGATAGACCAAAAGCTTTAGATTACATAAAAATATATTTTTGACGAATTTATGGAACTACATGGAGACAGATTATACAGTGATGACAAGGCTATTGTTGGTGGAATTGCTTATTTAGATGATATGCCTGTGACTGTTATAGGAGAACAAAAAGGAAAAATCAACCAAAGAAAATATGGAAAGAAACTTTTGGAATGCCAGAACCTGAAGGATATAGAAAATCTTTAAGATTAATGAAACAAGCAGAAAAGTTTGGAAGACCAATAATAACTTTTATAGATACACCTGGAGCATATCCTGGTATGGGAGCAGAAGAAAGAGGTCAAGGAGAGGCAATTGCAAGAAGCATGATGGAAATGTCTAGACTAAAAGTTCCAATTATTGCTGTAGTAATAGGAGAAGGCTCAAGTGGTGGTGCACTTGCAATATGTGTTTCAGATAAAATAATAATGCTTGAAAATGCAATATATAGTATACTTTCGCCAGAAGGGTTTGCAAGTATTTTGTATAAAAGATTCTAGTAAAGAAAAAGAGGCAGCAGAACATATGAAACTTACGTCATATGATTTGAAAAAAATTAAACATAATAGATGAAATTATAAAAGAACCAAAAAAATGGAGCACAAGAGGATTTTGAAAAAGTTGCAGAAGATTTGAAAAAATGTATAAAAAGAAGAGTTTAAAAAATTATTAAAAAGAAGAACCATATAATTTAATAGAAAAAAGATATAAAAAAGTATAGAAAAAATAGGTCAAGACCTATAAATTAGTATATAATAGAAAGAATAAATTTAAAAGGAAAGATAAAAATTAAAAAAACTTAACAATGTGAAAATTTAAAATAATTAATAAAAATATTAATTAAAAAATAGAAAGGTGGATAAAAATGTTATTAGAAGGAAAAACAATATTAATTATGGGAATTAGAAACAAGTGGAGTATAGCTTGGGAGCTGCAATGTCAGCTTATGAAAACGGTGCAAAAGTAATATTTACACATCATCCAACAGAAAAAGAAGACAAAATATTAGATTTAGTATCTGAAATACCAGGAGCAAAATCATATCCATGTGATGTAGCAACAGATGAGGATATAAGAAAATGCTTTGAAGAAATAAAAAAGATGAAGTTAAAGTTGATGGTATTTTACATAGTATAGCACATGCTAATACAGAAGATTTAAGAAATGATTTTATAAAAAACATCTAGAGAAGGATTTAATCATGCTGGAGATGTAAGTGCATATTCAATAGTGGCGATATCAAGAATTGCCAAAGAATTAGATTTATTAGCAGATGGAGCAAGCATAGTAGCATTAACATATTGGGGCTCAGAAAAAATCTGTTGAAGATACAATGTTATGGGAGTTGCGAAAGCAGCGTTAGAAGCCAGTATACGTTATCTAGCAAGAGACTTAGGAAAAATAAAATGCGTATAAATGCTATTTCTGCTGGACCTATAAAAACATTATCTGCAAAAGGAATAAAAGGACTTTGGAAACATACTTGATATAGTAGAACAAAGAGCACCATTACACCAAAATGTAACAACAAGACAAGTTGGAGATACTGCTACTTTTCTATTTAGCAACATGTCATCTGCAATTACAGGAGAAGTAATCCATGTTGATAATGGATTTTCAACAGTTGGTGTGTAATTTTGGAAAAATTATAAAAAATTTCAATAAAACTATTGAAATTTTTTTTTTTTATGTTAGTATATTATAATGATAATCATTATCAAATAGAAAAATATTTATAACATATATTTGTTAAAAAAGTGATTATAATATAGGTGGGTATGAAAAAATATAGTAAACAAAGAGAATTAATTTTAGATTCATTAAGAAAAAGGAAAGATCATCCTACGGCAGAAAAAGCTTTATTTGGATTTAAAAATGAGATGCCAGAACTCGGAATTGCAACTGTATATAGGAATTTGTCAGATCTTTGCGAAGAGGGAAAATTATAAGAATAAAGACTGCATCAGGTCCAGACAAGTTTGATGGCAATACAATGCCACATATACATTTTGAATGCAAAAGAATGTGGAGATATTATAGATATAGTTTTATTTGAAAATGAAGTAAAAAGCAATTAGATAATGATTTAAAAAAATTTTGCAAAGACAAATAAGTGCAGAGGTAGATGGCTCTGATATAACAATAACAGGGTTATGTAAAAAATGTAAGAAAAAATTAAAGTAATCGTCAATAAAAAATTAAATGCAATTCTGTAAAGTGAATGCAAAGTGTACGATTAAATGAAGTTAAAATTAAAAATAATGCAAAATTATAAATGAAAAACTTTTATATGATAAAATATTTAAATAACAAAATGTAAATATTTAAAATTTAAGCATTATTTAAAATTTAAGTGCGAAAGGAGGAAAATATATGAAAAAAAATGGAGATGTAAAGTTTGTGGTTATGAAGTAATAGCAGATGAGCCACCAGCAGTTTGCCCAGTATGTGGTGTACCAGCAGAAGAATTTGAAGAAATACCAATGGATGAATAATTATATATAAATTTTCTATATAATTGGAAAATGAGATAATAAACTGTAAAATATACTAAAACATTTTAAAAAGCTATATAAAGCTTAAATAACTAATAAAATTATAGGGAGGAATTAATAATGAAAGCTTTCTATGTTTGTAAAGTATGTGGATATATTCATTTTGGAGAAGAAGCACCAGAAAAATGTCCACAATGTGGAGCTCCAAAAGAGCAATTTGAATTAAAAGAGGTAGATGTGTCTGAAAACAGAAAAAAGTTTCTGGAGATATAAAAACATATGCAGATGAGCATAGAATTGAGTTGCTCAAGGTTTAGATGAAGAAGTAGTTAAAGGATTAAGAGATAACTTCATGGGAGAATCTACAGAAGTAGGTATGTATTTAGCTATGAGTCGTCAAGCAGACAGAGATGGATATCCAGAAATAGCAGAAGCATTTAAAAGATATGCTTTTGAAGAAAGCAGAACATGCTGCCAAATTTGCAGAATTACTAGGAGAATTAGTATATCCAGATACAAAGAAAAATTTAATGTTAAGAGCAGCAGCTGAACAAGGTGCTTGCGAAGGAAAGAAAATGCTTGCTACAAGAGCAAAAGAATTAAATTATGATGCAATACATGATACAGTACATGAAATGTGCAAAGATGAAGCAAGACATGGAAGAGGATTTGACGGATTACTAAAAAAGATACTTTGGTGCATAAAAAAATAGCGATAAAGTATAATAATTTTTATTAAGGAAGATGGACTTTAATAGTTTTTTAGTTGATTCTATTAAATAAAAGATATTTTAATATTTATAATAAGAGATGTAATATTTTTAGAGATGTAATGCTTTAGAATTTGTATTTCTATACAAATTTTAAGTAGATATATTTACACAACTAAAGATATTATATCTCTTTTTTACTTTGTATTAAACTTCATTTACTTTGTTTCCGTAAGGCTTTTTTCAAGAACTGTTCAAAATAAATTTAATAATTGTATAAAAATGTTAAGAAAAAGTAAAAAAATGAAATATTTTACATATATATTAGATTCCCGTAATTAATTTGCTATTACTGAGTAATGTAATAAAGAATAAGTGCATTGAAAACATAAAAAAGATAATATAAATTATATAATAATATTATTAGATAAAAAAAGTTTTTATTGTTATAGGTTTAAGCTAAGATTTTCAAAACCTAAAATTTATCTAATTAATCAAAGAAAGAAAAGGTGTACAGTTATGGGGAGAAGTAAAGGCTATATTTTTAAAATTATTTTTACAATAGTTTTTTTTTAATTGCTACATGTTGTTCTTGTTCTATTCAAACATTAGCTTTTAATCAGTTAAATGAACAGACAAAAGTAAAAGATAGTGATAAAGAAGCAATTGATAGTGTAGATGTTAAGGAATATTCTGAAGAATATAAAAGATGGCTTGAGTTATCAGAAAAGAAAGAAACTTAGAAGTAGAGCCAAATCCATATTATACTTCATACTATCCTCTTGCAGGAGAAAAAAACAAATTAAATGAATCTTTTCACTAGAAAGAAAAGAGTTTAATGCTTTAGCTGTAGCTACAACTAGTCCTACATATGACTTAAGAGACTATATAGATATAACTGTAAAAAATCAATTAGACACACAAAACTTGTTGGACATTCCCCGTTAATTAGTGAAATAGAAACAAATATTAGTTTAACCAGAAGTTATACATCGCCTATATTTTTCTGTAAGACATATGGAATATGCTACTTCTAAAACCTTTTTAGATGGAATTAATAAAGATGGATTTAATAGAGAAGTTGGAAGTGGAGGTAATGGATATATAGGAATGAGCTATTTAGCAAGTGGTAGAGGACCAGTTTTAGAGTCAGACATGCCATTTGTTAATTCAGAAGCTTTAATTAATTTGGCAGAAATAAATAAACAAGCAGGTCAACATGTAGAAAATTATGTGAGATTTCCAACTGTTTTAAAAGAAAAATCAAATGGACAAACTATATATAAGGACGGAGATGGAAAAGTACTTTCAGAAGAAAATGTAATTAATATAAGAAATCAGATAAAAGAGCATATTGACATATGGAGGAGTTAGTGCTAATACAAATTCAAGTCAAACACAGTATTTTAATAATGTTTCTCCAATACTTGCAACAGCATATTATTGCGATGAACCTAATATTACACCAGACCACTTAATTACAATAGTAGGTTGGGATGATAATTATTCAAAAGAGAATTTTAACGCAGCACATAGACCAACTAAAAATGGTGCATGGCTTGTACTTAATTCATATGGAACAGGCTTTAATGGTGGTTATTACTATATATCATATGAAGATACAATGGTAGGAAAAGATAATACAGGAACTCTTATAGTATCGGATAGGGATTATAAAAAAACGTATATCAATACGACGTTTTAGGTCTAATATCCATATTGGATTAAGAGCAAATGATGCTCCACTTTCAACAGTATATGCATCAAATGTATTTACAAGAAAAGACGGTAATGCAGAATATTTAAGTGAAATTGGTGTACATAGTGTAGGTAATACTACTGTAGATGTATTTGTAAATCCGACAGGTACGCTAAAGTCTAACAGGTGCAACACAAGTAGCTACAGGATTGACTTTGCAAGAAGAATATAAAACAATTAAAATTACAAATCCAATAACACTTACAGGTAAACAATTTGCAGTTATAGTCAAATATTCTTCTACAGATGGCAACTCACAAGCTCAAATACCATTAGAAGCTAAAACAACTTCATCATCTACCCAATGGGACACTGCTACTGCAAATGCAAATGAAGGATTTGTTTCCTCAACAGGTGCAGATAACACATGGCAAGATATCACAAGTTTAGGCATAGGTGGGGTAGAAAATCCAAGTATTTGTATTAAAGCATTTACAAAAGACTCAGATAATGTTGGACCTATAATAGAATTTGAAACAAATGGAAGTACAACATACAAAAAAGAACTCAAGGAACAAAAAGTAACAGTTACAGACCCAAGCGGAGTAAATAATTCTACTTTAAGATATGTTTGGACACAAAGTACATCTCAACCAATAGATAGTGAATTTAATGGAATTTACGAAAATAATTCTGTAGTATCTAATAGTAAAGATACCGGAAATAATTGGTATTTATGGGTTGTGGCAAAAGATTTACAAGGAAATACTACATATAAAAGAACAGAAGCATTTTACCTAGATAACACACCACCAACAGCTCCAACAATAACAAGTAATGCTCAAAACAATGTATATACAAAAAGACAATGCACAAATAACAATTAATGGTTCTACAGCATTAAGTGGAATTGCAAGATATCAATATAGTTTAAATAATGGAACTACATGGAATGATATAAGTGGTACAATAACAGAAATTAATAAAAGCGGAATTTATCAAATAAGAGCAAGAGCAGTAAGTAATGTAGGATTGACTGGTTCTGAAAGCGAAACTTATATTATAAAAATAGATAAAGATCCACCAAAAGTTGGAGGAGTGGAAGAAGGAAAAAATATAGGGATGCAACTCCAATAGTTGAAGATGATACAGAAGTGGTGGCAACTTTAAAAAAAGATAATGAACCAGAAGAAGATTATCCTATAAAAGATGGAAAAGGTAGTAATATTACAGAGGATGGAAATTATACATTAAAAGTAGAAGATGAACTTGAAATGAAACAATAATTCACTTTACAATAGATAACACAGGTCCAGTTATTACATTTAAACCAAATGGAGATACAACATATAGAAAGTCTCAAAGTACAAAAGTAACGATATTAGATGAAAAGAGTAATTTGGATTTAAATTCTTTAAAATATAAGTGGGTACGAAATGCAACAGATTTAGTAGAAGGAATATTTAATTCTGGTGCAACAAATTTTAAAAACGAAGAAACAATTGTAATAAATGAAGGAACTGGAAGTGACTACAATTTAGTAATTATAGCAAAAGATGAATTAGGAAATACAACAATAGAAAAAAAAGTAATCCTTTTTATTTAGATAATGAAAAACCATCAATTCCAACAATTAGTGCTGATGTTGCAACAGGAAGTGTAACAAAATAAAGAAGTGGAATTTTCTATAGGAGGAAGTACAGCTTTAAGTGGAGTAAAAAATACCAGTATAGTTTAGATGGTGGCTTGAAATGGCTAGATGTAAATGAAGGAGAAAAGTTAAACTTACAGAAGATAAAACATATAGAATTATAGCAAGAGCAATAAATAACTTAGATACAGAAGGAGATAGCACAGGAGAATATGTAAACAATTACAAAAAGCGGCACCAGTTATTAATTTCAATCCAAATGGAAATACATTATATAAGAAAACACAATCAAGTACAATTAAAGTTACACATACTGGTGAGTTAGATGAGAATAGTTTTCGATATATGTGGAGTCAATCTACAGAGACACCAGACGAAGTAGAGTTTACAGATACTTTTAGACAAAGTGAAACTGTAGAAAAAAATACAGATAGTGGAGCATGGTATATATGGGCTTTAGCAAAGATAAACTTGGAAATACATCTATAACAAGAAGTGAAGCGTTTTATTTAGATAATGAAACACCACCAGCTCCAACAATTAGTAGTAATGCACCAAATGGAGTTTACATAGGAGAGGATGCAACTGTTACAATTACAGGAAGTAGCAGTCCGAGTGGAATAAGAAAGTACAAATATAGCTTAAATAATCAAGTTTCATGGACAGATTTAGCAGAAGGAGAACAATTTGTACTTAATAAAGAAGGTATTTACACAATATATGCAACAGCGGTGAATAATGTTGGAAAAACAGGAGAAGTGACAGAACCATATGTAATAAAATAGATAAAACAGCACCTATTATTAAAGGGAGTTGAAGAGGGTAAAACTTATGATAAAGCAACACCAGAAATAGAAGATTCCACAGACACTGAAGTAGTACTTACAAAAAATGGAGAGCCAGTTCCTTATACCGAAGGTGATGAAATAACAGAAGATGGAGAATATACAATTAAGGCAACAGATGAATTTGGACATACTACAATAATTAATTTTATTATAGATTCTACACCACCAAATGTTACTTTTGAACCAAATGGAAATACTACATGGTCTAAAATACAATCTACGAAAGTGACTGTAACAGATGAGCATGGATTAGATGAAAGCACATTAAGATATAAATGGACACAAAGTGTACAAAGTTTTAACAGAAGATACATTTTTTACCAGATTCTAAGACATTTACAAATGGAAGCAATATATCTATAGATAAGGTAAGGGAGACAATTGGTATTTGTGGGTATATGCAAAGGATAAACAAGGAAACATGGCATTAGTAAAAAACAAGTAATTTCTGCCTAGATAATGAAGTACCACCAGCACCTAATATTAATGCAAGTGTAGAAAATGGAGGAAAAAACAAATACAGCTATAACATTTAATATTAGTGGAAGCTCAAGCCCAAGCGGAATTGCGAAATATCAATATAGTTTAAATAATGGAGAAAAGTGGATAGATGTGAATATAGGAGAAACTGTAACTTTAGACATAACAGGGGTTTATTCTATAATAGCTAGAGCTGTTAATAATGTTGGAACAGAAGGAGAAATAACGAAAAGAGGCTTATGTTGTAACAGTAGACAAAGAAGGACCTACAGTTACATTTAATCCAAATGGAAATACAACATTTGAGAAGATTCAGAGTAGTTTAGTAAAAGTGGAATCTGTAGTAGGATTAGCAAATGATGGGTTAAAATATTTATGGAGCCAAAAAGCAGAGGAATTACAACAGAAGAGTTTTTACAAAGTTTTAGTAACAATCAAATTGTAACTAAAAAAATACAGGAAAGCGGAATGTGGTATTTGTGGATATATGCAAAAGATATAGCAGGTGCAAATAAAATAGTAAGAAGCGAAGGGTTTAATTTAGATAATGAGATACCAAACGCACCTACAATACATTCAGATACAGCAACAGGAAGTGTTATAAGTGAATCACTAGAATTTACTTTAAGTGGAAGTACAAGCCCTAGTGGAATTGCAAGATATCAATATAGTTTAGATAATGGTATAAGTTGGAATAATGCAGATCCGACAGGAAAAGTAGTTATAGAAAAATCTGGAAGATATCAGATAAAGGCAAGAGCAGTAAACAATGTAGGTACAATTGGAAGAGTGTCAGATACTGCATTTGAGGTAACAATAGATAAATCACCTCTAAATGTTACAATCACACCTAATGAAAATGCTACATATAAAAAAAATCACAGTCAGCTAAAGTAATAATAGAAACAAACAATGAAATAGAAACAGCAAAATATTTGTGGAGCCAAAAGAAGAAGGTGTTGGAAAAGAAGAAATTACAGAGAATTTTGAAAGTGGAAATACTATAACTAAAGATACAAGAGTGGACCATGGTTTTTATGGTATATGTAGAAGACAATATAGGGAAACAAGTTTTACAAAGAAGCGGAGCATTTTATTTGGACAATGAAATTCCAGAAGTACCAATAGTAACAAAAAGATGTAGACACAGAAAATGATTTGGTAAATATTAATATTAGTGGAAGCTCAAGTCCAAGTGGAATTGCAAAATATCAATAGAGTTTGGATAACGGAGAAACATGGAATGACTTAGCAAAGGGCGAAACATTAGTGTTAGATGAAATTGGAGATTATGAATTCTTAGCAAGAGCAGTAAACAATGTTGGCACAGAAGGTAAAACAACAAATATGGAAATAATAGAAGTAGTAACCAAATTCCATTAATTCAATTTATACCAAATGGAAATAAAAATACGAAAATGAACAATCTACAAAAAAGTAAGAGTTAAGAAGTAGTATAGGAATAGATGAAAATAGTTTATATTACTTATGGACAACAGAAAAAGAAGGAATAACAGAAGAAAAATCAAAAAAAAAACTAACAAATGGTGACACTTTTAACAAAGAATACAGACAGTGGAATTTGGTATTTGTGGATAATCGCAAAAAAAATGTGGATAACGAAGTAAAAATAGAAAGAAGCAAAGGATTTTAATTTAGACAATGATAATCCAACAATAGAAGGTGTAGAAGAGGGAAAAACTTATGAAGAAATAATTGTAACAGTAAAAGATAAAACAAGTAATGTTACAATAGAAGTATTAAAAGACGGAAGAGAATATGCTTATAGTACAGTCGTTGATGAAAACTTAAATAATAATGGAAATACATATAGTAGTGGAAAATGGAAAATGTAAAAAAGAATTTAAATACAGAAAGTAACTCAAATATAAAAAAATAATGAAAATGAAGAAAGCAATATAAGGAATAACTCAAGTGATAATAATTTAAGTGAAGAAAAAATGGCATTTACAAAGAAAAGCATTTTAAAAAAGCGGAATGTATCAAATAAATGTAAAAGATGAAGCAGGAAATATATCTAGTATAAAGTTTTGTTGTACAAAATAAAAGAAAAAGATATAACAGGACCTACTGCGACATTTACCAAATGGAAATAAAAAGTACGAAAAAATAAAGAAACAGAAGTTAAATTAGAAGACCCATCTGGAGTAGATGAAGAAAGTATAATGTATTTTTGGACAAACTCAACCAGAACCACCAGAAAAAAAGACAAATTCATAGAGAAATTTAAAAATGGAGATACTATAAAAAATGATAAAGACACAGGTAAAGTTATATTTATGGATTTACGCAAAGACAAAATTGGAAATGAAAGTATTATTAGAAGTGAGGCTTTCTATTTAGATAACTCTAAGCCAAATAAGCCAACAATTGATGCTAATGTTGATAATGGAAAACACTGACAGACGAAGATGTAGTAATAGAAGTAAAAAAGGACAAACAGAAAGTAATATAGAACATGAATATAGTACAGATGGCGGAAAAACATGGAATAAAGTAGAAGATGGAAAAATTGTAATAACAGAAGAAGGTTAGCAGACAACAATAATATTTAGAACAGTAAATCATCAAACAAGAAGATGGGATCCTAGAATGGCTGAATATATATTCCAAGCTAGAAACGGAATTCACATCATCGATTTACAAAAACATCAAAAAAATTAGATGAGGCTTATGCTTTCTTAAAAGAGCAAGCTGAGGAAGGAAAAACAGTTCTATTTGTAGGAACAAAGAAACAAGCTCAAGACTGCATGAAAGAAGCAGC
>VOFC01005740.1_pt1 | contig 26021 bp, 36 predicted proteins | sample 5384161 | NCBI WGS metagenome assembly VOFC01 (sample SAMN12384722, study PRJNA508395) | human gut metagenome | isolation source: healthy gut B | host: Homo sapiens | reverse complement strand
CCAAAGACGGACATATCTATCAGTATCCCAATTCAGCCTATACGCTCAGTGATTATGAGCAATATGACACCATAGCTTCCAATGAGACTTTTCTGGTAAGAAAGGATATATACGAGGCGATAGGCTCACCGGATATGACAACACCGCAGGGATTTCATGATGCAGTGGTGAAAGCGGCACAGATGTACCCGGAAGTGAACGGTGAGGAGTTGATTCCCATAGGAGCACATGTATTTACCAAGGAGGGATGTGATTCCTTTGATAATTATCTGTTTGATTTTCTGGCGGTGCCATATCTGGATGAACAGGGCAACGCCTATGACAGATATACGGATGAAAGCTTTCTTACATGGTTGAAGACTTATCGGAAATTGCGCGAGGAAGGGTATCTGAAGGATGATATCTTTCTGGATAACAGAACCCAGATGGAGGAAAAAGATAGCAAACGGCAGATATTTCTGCATGCTGTATCAGAGAACGGATATGGCAGATCAGCAGAAGATTCTGTATGCGAAGAATCCGGGGCAGATCTATATTGCCGTGGATGGACCAAAGAACCTGTCTGGAGATGATTACAGGCTGCCCGGTTCCGGAATTAACGGATGGACAGTGACGTTTATCAGTAAGAAATGCAAGAACGCTGAGAAAGCAATTAAGCTGATATCCTATCTCATCAGTGATGAAGGACAGCTGATGACCTGGTATGGTGTGGAAGGAATCACATGGGAATATGATGAGAATGGCAAACCTAAAATGTATCCTGAGATAGAGCATTTGTTGAATACGGATCGCGTGACCTATGACAGGATATATGGTGCAGATTCCTGTTACTGGATGCTTCAGGATAATGTAAGGGCTGATGAGTGGGGCAGGGTATTGCCACAGCCTCTTGGACAGCTTCAGGAATGGACATTCCTTATACGGTATATACAGCACCGTATGATGTGGTATTTGATGCACAGGAACAGGAGAATCAGATTTATACGAAGATCAAGAATCTCTGGGGAGTGACCTTGCCTAAATTGCTGCTGGCAGAATCAGATGAGGAATTTGACCAGATCATGGAGGACTTCAAAAAAGCAGAGAGAGGATATTGGATTTGAACAGGTGCAAAAGGCTTCTACTGTGCAGATACATGATAACATGGAGAAACTGGGAATAGAACAGTAGGAGGCGGCACATATGAAAATAAGGCGTAATAACAGTCTCAGCCGCAAGATCGTACTGACAATTGTGGCTTTTGTCAGTATCTGTATTGTGGTGGCTGCACTCATGCTGACCAACAATATGAAAGAGAGTATGATCAAAAAGTACGATCAGAGATGAACAGGCAAGGCTTGAGCAGGTCACACAGGCAATTGATAAGACCAATGAAGTGTGCAATCTGGCGTCAGAGATCATAAAGCAGTCAGTCAAGATCAATCAGTATATGGAATTGCTTTGCAATGGTAAGGATATGGAGATCATGGAGAAGCTGGACTTCTATCAGAAGGAGCTGATTTCGATTGGAAAATATGACCAATTCAATCCTATCTGTATCAGGTCAGAATCTATGTGAACAGTGAAAAAGGCATCAGAGAAAGCTCCAAGCATCTATCGCTATCAGAGAATGAACAACATGAGCTGGGCAAAAAGAGTATCATGACGGAGAATGGAAACTGGATTATACAGATACGGTATTCCCGGAGTACATAGCGACAGGACCAAAAGCATCTGGCGGGACTGATAAGCGTAGTTACACAGGCAGGCGGACAGGAGATGTACACCATAGAGTGCATAACTTATATGACTAATCTGTTCCCTGATCTGTAAGGAGGACAGTGATACTTCCTGGAGCGCTTTCTTTGGTGATGATGGCAAATTTGTATTATAAAAGCAAGTAACAGCAATACCTGGAATCAGGCTATTGAAGAGATACAGGAAAAACAGGAAGTGACACCAATGTCATATATACTGAAATAGATGGAAAAATGTGATACTGGCATATCAGTATGTACCACTGCTGGGAGGTACTTATGTACATCTGGTATCTATGGAAGAAGCGTTTTCGGAGTTCTATCGAAGTCTGATTCCTTATGGAATTATACTGATACTGATTCTTATGGCTTTTTGTAATATTCAGTATTGTGGCAGTGCGTGTAATCATGCAGCGTTTCTATAGAATGTATGATGTCATGACAAGGATTCAGGTGGTGAGCTTGACTTGACTCTGCCGGAAGAGGGTAATGATGAGACTACGAAGCTTTCCAGTGAGATTAACCGAATGCTTGCCAGGATTCAGGAGCTGAATCAGGATAATCTGGACAGACAGCTTCTTGCAAAGAATGCGCAGATTAAATCCCTGCAGAATCAGATCAATGCACATTTCATGTATAAATGTACTGGAGTCCATCAAAATGATGGCTGAGATAGAGGAAAAGTACGATATATCCGATGCCATCACATCTCTTGGCAAAATGCTTCGTTACAGTATGAAATGGATGACAGGAACCGTTACAGTAGAGGAAGAAATCACATATATCAGCAATTATCTAAAAGCTCCTCAATCTGCGGTTTGATTATGAGATTTATCTGTCACTGAATATACCAGAGGAAATCTCACACATGCAGATTCCAAAGATGCTGCTGCAGCCACTGGTAGAGAATGCAGTATACCATGGAATAGAAGAAATGGCAGAAGACACGAACATTTATATAAAAGGAATATTGGTAGATGAGGAGAACTGCACCATAGAAGTATCAGATGCAGGACGAGGGATGGATGAAAAGGCACTGGAAGAATTAAGAAGCAAAATATATTCACAGACCCGTTCTACAGAAGAGAGCGGTCATGGAATCGGTTTAAAGAATGTGCAGGACAGAGTACAGTTGGGGGAACAGTATGGTATCGAGATCTTTTCCAAAGAGGGATGTTATACGAAGGTACTGATTCATTTACCAAGAAAGGAAGTAAGATATGAACACAGTGTTGATCGTGGAAGATGAGAAGATGATCCGCCAGGGTATTAAGAGCATGATACAGCGATCAGGAGTACCCGTTCAGACCATCATAGAATGCAGTAACGGACAGATGGCATTGGAGGTATTGCAGAGCCAGCAGATAGATGTGATGTTTACTGATATCAGAATGCCCAAGATGGATGGCATCACGCTGGTACAGGAGATGCAGAAATTCCAAAGACGTCCGCTTACGGTGGTAATCAGCGGCTATGATGATTTCTCCTATGCTGTGGAAATGCTGCGTATGGGGGTAAAGGAATATATTCTAAAGCCCATTGACAGAGAGCAGATCATGTCAATCATGCACAAAATGGAGGATGAACTGACGCATATAAAAAGAAGAACAGGATACACTAAGACAGGCGGGATATCAGCAGCTCAGGTTCCTGTGTACCTCCCGAGAAGGTATCTGCGGAAGATGAAGAGCTGACCGGCAGATATTATCAGGATAGTTTCCTACAGGGGGAATACGAGGTACATGCTGTTGCAGCTACGATGGGGAAGAGGAAGAACAGGGGAATTCTACCTGTATCTGCACAATGTAGGCGGCTATGACCTTTTCCTGATTGGTTGTGAGAATAAAGAGTTCCTGATCAGAAATGAATTGCGTAATTGCTATGCGGGCTTCAGTCAGCCTGTCAGTGGAATCTCTTCTTTGAAAAAGGCGTATGAGCAGGCGGTTTTGGGGCGCCATGAAGCCTTTGCCAAAGCTATAAAAGTAGTGGATTGTAACGAAAGCTACATGAAGAAACAGACCGAACATCCCAAAATGGCAGAAGAAGAGAACAGGAGACTTGAGAGCGCGGTACATATTCTTGGAACAGAGCGTGTTGAAGAGGCGGTGGAGCTGATACAGGATTATGGCAGACAGGTACAGAATGGAGCTATGGACACAGACGAGTTTGCCCAGAGGATGCATCTTATGCTGGAGAGAATCGCAGTGAATTATGAGAATGCCCTGAAAGTACGTAAGGAAAGTATTCTGGAGTTGCAGGATATTTATCGGTATCAGACCATTACGGAGTATGTGAATACTTTAACAGACTGGATGAGAAGATTCCATGACCTGATCAGTGAGGAATTTGATGATTACAAGAATAAGCAGAAGATACAGCAGGCGGTCAGCTATATTCATGAGAATTATAATAAAGATCTGAATATGGCAGTGGTGTCTAATTATATCTCCATGAATTATTCGCTGTTTTCCTATGTTTTTAAACAGTATACAGGCACGAATTTTGTGAATTTCTTAAAGGATCTGCGTATGCAGGAAGCCAAGCGCCTGCTGGAGACCTCTGATATGCGTGTCAACGAGATCAGTCAGTCGGTAGGCTATGAGAATGAGAAACATTTCATGAAGATATTCAAGGCGACGCTGGGAGTATCGCCGACAGAATACCGTAAGAGCATACAGCTTAAAGGAGAGTAGAGGGATTCTGCTCCAGCTGCTGCATGCAGCTGTGGAGTAGCCCGTCCAGGTCTTCGATACAGGTAATAGAGGCGCTGTCACAGGCATATCTGGTATGAATCTGATATTTTTTGTGATGCAGTCTGGCATAATTGGTAAGATACTGGCAGATGTGAGAGATATATTCTTTTTTGCGTCTGCCTTTTTCCAGTCCGGGAAGCAGTACACTGAATTCATCATCACCGGTTCTGGCAAGTATAACATCCTCTTCAAGGGTAGTCTTCAGGGCACTTGAGAATACTTGAAGTGCAAAATCTCCTTCCTCATGTCCCCAATCCTTATTGATGTCTTTTAGATGCTCTATGTCAAAGGATATCATCAGCAAAGGTGCGCCGGTAACAATCATATCATCAACAATCATGGATGCCATTGCACGAAATCCACGGTAATTATACAGCCCGGTCAGTTCATCCTTCATATAAATATCTTCCAGACGTGCAGCCAGTAAGGACATATGATGATTGTCTGCAACACGCTTGAGCATACGGGATATGTTGTTAATCCAGGAAGTCACATGAAAATCATAATGCAGCCTGTTGTTCTCAAAGGCAAGGACAACATAGCCATATTGTTTATCCTCAAAATACAGGGGCACACAGATATAGCTGCTTTGGGGAATCCTTTACAATATGGGGAGGCAGAATGTCCTGGTGTGCAAAACTGCAGGGAGGGATTTCTGCACCTTGTTGCCAGCCAAAACACAGATTGACGATATTTTTATCAGTATCCTCATCCATATTGTCCTCTTCCTGCATACCGAACTGTTCTATGGCAGCCAGCATACGGATATGTCTGGGAGCACTGTCCCAATTCTCATAGAGACAGACATATAATTCACTGCAATGGGCAATATCCTTAACGTAATCATTTATTTTCTCCATGCCTTCTTCCAGATCGGTAATCCCGTGAAGGACAGCGGACATATGAATATCCTGAAAAATGCGACGTTCCTTACGCTCTATTTCATGCATCTGCGTGATTGCATAATAAGGAGCTTCGCTGACACGATAATGACAGCCACAAGAGCAGCCAATCACAGGGCAGCCTTGATAACAGAGGGAGCATCATCCAGGATGCCGTCTGTCATGCGCAGCAGTTTATGTACGGCTTCCTGTCCAATTTCATAGGTTGGAAAAGTAACCGTAGTCAGAGTAGGCGTGATGTTTCTGCCAAGCTCGCTGTTATCGCAGCCACTGATGGCGATATCATCAGGAATACGAAGACCCCTCTCATTTGCAGCCAGCATCATATCCAGAGCCATACGGTCGTTATAACACAGGATGGCATCAGGAATACCATCCTTACAGAAATAGGTAAGTGCCTCTCTTGCATACTCCATACCAAAAAAGGTCTGATATACATTCTCATCAGGGCAGGGAATGTTATGCTTTGCAAGTGTTTCTTTATAAAGTACATAACGTGTATCGGAAGGCTGGGATTCTGTGCGGCAGCCAAGATAGCAGATTCTTGCAGCGTGATGTACGGTAATGAAATGCTCTGTCAGATCTGCAAAGGGGGCATTGTTGTCCAGAATGACATAATTGGAAGCATGGGCTTCCTGATTGATGACAAGAACCGGACAGGAGCAGTGTTGTGTGACCTGTTTATAAATGGCATCAGCGAGTCTGTATTCAGGGTAAGTTCCGTTTGCGAAGATAATACCGTCAAAATCCTGATAAGAAGGAATTGTAAGAATCCCCTCTTCTCCTGCAAGGGTGTTTGGGGTCTCGCCATCTGTAGATGCAAAAATCTCCACAAGATAACCATATTCTTTTGCTGTGTCCAGAATGCCCTGACACAGATTGTGCTGATATTCACCGAAAAGGTGGGAAATGAATACACCGATTTTCCTGGAATGATACATAGCTGCCTCCCTGACTTTTACTGTTTCAGATTGTATGGTTATATTTTATCAACGGTTTTTCATATTGCCAATATCTTTTGGAAAAATTGCCGGATGGTTTTGTAAGATATATGTAAACGGTTTACATAAATATTTTGATACAGAGTTTTAAAGAAAAAGACTGGAAATTTTACCGGTCACATGATACACTTATTTTAACAATGCAAAGGATACTTTTGTAAGGGCTTACATGTCCTAACATGCGTTTAAGGAGAGCTTACATTATGATAATGAAAAGAAGAGATTTTGACTTATTGGCACTTGGTGAGATTCTGCTTCGTCTGTCACCACCCGTAAATGAGCGTCTGACCCGTGGTGAGATATTCCAGAAGCAGGCTGGCGGAGCGGAACTGAATGTGGTATCCGGTGTATCGCTCCTTGGACTCAGGACCGGTATTATTTCCAAGATTCCGGCGAATGACTTGGGCAATTTCATTCAGAACAGAGTCCGTTTCTGTGGTGTCAGCGACGACTACCTGGTTTATGATAAGACGAAGGATTCCAGGCTGGGTATTTACTATTATGAATATGGTGCACACCCCAGAAAACCAAATGTTATCTATGATAGGAAGAACACTGCCTTTTCCGAAGTCAGCATTGATGATTTCCCGGAAGAGATGTACCGTTCCACAAGATGCTTCCATACAACGGGCATTACGCTGGCGCTGGGACAGAAGACCAGGGAGACTGCAATAGAGATGATCAAGCGCTTTAAGGAAAATGGCACTCTGATTTCCTTTGATGTAAACTTTCAGTGAATCTGTGGACCGGTCAGGAAGCTAAGGAATGTATAGAACAGATTCTTCCTTATGTAGATGTATTCTTCTGCTCAGAAGACACAGCCAGACTTACCTTTGGCAAGGAAGGCACAGTGCAGGATATGATGAGAAGCTTTACAAAAGACTATCCGATTAGTGTAGTGGCAGCTACGCAGCGTGTCGTACATTCTCCGAAGATTCATTCCTTCGGTTCCTGCATCTATGATGCGATTGCAGACCGTTTCGTACAGGAGCCTGCTTATGAGAATATTGATGTTGTAGACCGTATCGGAAGTGGTGATGCTTATATCTCCGGTGCCCTGTACGGCTTGCTGGCACATAATATGGACTGCCAGAAGGCAATGGAATATGGCAATGCTACGGCAGCCGTTAAGAATACGATTCCCGGTGATCTGCCATCCTCCAATCTCAGAGAGATTGATTCCATTATTGCAAATCATCATTCTACAGGACCACAGCTTGAAATGAATCGATAAATCCAATATAATAAGAGGGATTGGTGTTTTACATCAATCCCTTTTGGTATTTGAGAGGGACGAATTGTACAGATTTCAAATGCAACACAGGCACGCTCTCGCTACGCTGCAGCTCGTAGCGGTACATAAGTGTGCATATGTCTTGCGACGATGCGCACTAAGTACCGACGGCTGCAGAGTGCCTGCTTATGCATTGGGAAAGCTGTACAATTCTGTAACTGGTTAAATTATATAAATGGATTGGAATCAGGAAAGGAAAATAAGGAGTTATGTATACAACAGTTTTGTGGGATATAGATATGACGCTGCTGGATTTTCTGGCAGCGGAGAAGTATGCGATTGGGGAGTGTTTCCGGATATTTGGGCTGGGGTATGCTCAGATGAGATGTTAGAGAGGTATTCTGCAATCAATAGGAAGTATTGGGAGAGGCTGGAGCGTGGAGAGATCACGAAGCAGGAGACTCTGGAGGGGCGTTTCAGGGAATTCTTTGCATCAGAGGGGCTTCCTGTAGAGAAGGCAGAGGCTTTTAATGCAGAATATCAGGAGAGGCTTGGAGATGTGGCAATCTATTGTCCTCATGGCAGAGAAGTCATTGACTATTTACAGCAGCAGGGGATTCGTCAGTATGCAGTGACTAATGGTACACAGACTGCACAGAGACGCAAGCTTGCCAATTCAGGTCTGGATCAGATTTTTGTCAGGGCATTTATTTCTGATGAAATCGGTTATGAGAAACCGGATGTGAGATTCTTTGAACCAGTTTTGCAGGAGTTGAAGGATTGCAGAAAAGAAGAGATTCTTCTGATTGGGGATTCCCTGACCAGTGATATAAAAGGAGCGAACAATGCAGGACTGGCATGCTGCTGGTATAATCCTAAGAAGACAATAAATGACAAGGGTGTCAGAATTGATCATGAGATACAGGATCTGCTGGAAATAGAACAAATAGTAGGAAAGAGAGTATAAAGATGGGGATGATCACATGTGATAACTGCGGTGCGCAGTATGATGAGGAAGCAGACAAGTGTCCATATTGCGGCAGTGACAATTTTGGTAAAGTCGTACAGGAGCATGAAGACATTATAAATGGACTGAACCGTGAAAAGGAGCATCTGGAACAGCTGCCACAGAAGGCTGCTAAAAAGGGCAAGAGTCTTGTGACGAAACTGTTGATAGGACTGATTGTGCTGGTAATTGTTGTAGCAGCGTATGAAGGTATATCTGCCATTGTAAACAGGAAAGTGTCCTATCATGCAAAAGCAGCGCCACAGCCAGAAGATGGAGACGATGTATCAGGAGGGGGACTATGCAGGAATCCTTCACTACATGGAGAAGAAGAACCTGATGTATACCAGCGGCTATGAGAAATATAGTGATGTGGCGGATATGGAACGTTATTTTGAACATTATCTGGACCCGGAGGATGATGATTACCGCAGGTGGATCGTGGAGAATAAACAATGGGATTCTATCTATGATGTAAAGTACATTATGTACATACTGGCGACCTGTCAGTACTCACAGGATGAACACTATAAGTATGGGGAGGAAGCCTCTGCTGCCTATTACAGGGACAAGGCATATGAGTACCTTCTGGATAATTATGGTATAACGAAGGAAAGATACTGACAAGCTCATAGAAGCAGCCGGAGGCTTTGATGAGGATGATTACGACAGACTCCGGCAGATACAGGAAGATATGCAGAAGATGGCCTTTGAGAGGCTCAAAGAGGAGCAGTCAGAATGAAATGCAAGAGATGTGGCGCACAGTATTCAGCCAAGGAGTTGAAATGTCCATATTGTGGAGAACCCAATTCACTGGGAATGCATTGGAAGAACACAGAGGAAAATGCCAAAAATGAAACAGAAAACACAAGAAAGAGAGTACGGCATTCGGCTCCTTTATATGTGATCGACCAGATATGGAATGTGGTCATTGTCTGTATTGTATTGATGGCAGCCCTGACCATAGCAATCGCAGTGGTGGGGGGAGTGTTCGAGACCTTACATGACAGATATGTGAGGAGTACGGCTTCTGTTGCGGAAGCAGATGCAATACTGGAGACAGAGGATACGGAAGTACTGGTTCAGTATGTAAAAGAACATTCCCTGTTTTGGGAGGATGGCTATGATAAGTATACGGAAAGGGTGCAATCTATCAATCCTACCGCAATTTGCTGGAGATGATGGCATATTTCCAGCAGAATGAGGACTGGAACCATGGAGAGACTCCCAGAATGTACCGTATTGGCTCAGCCTTATATAACGGACAGTATATGCTCAAGGAATTTAACCGTACCTATGGAAGCAGTCTGGAATATCCTGAGAACCAGAGATATCTGGAGAAAGCACAGCAGAGTGCAGTAGCCTTTCTGGAGGGAACCTTTAAAATGACACAGGAAGACATTACCAGGCTGGTGGATGCTAATTTGTATTCAGATGAAGAGCAGGATTTCATAAAGCTGGTCTGTGAAAGAAGAGGGTGGGAATATGAAGAGAATTAAGTTTCACGATGAGAGTGGGCAGTATGAAGTGCATATCATCCCTTTTATTTTCAAGACGATTTTTTGCGTGTTCGGACTGATCATAATGATTGGTATTGCAATCGAACTGCCTTCTTCTATCCGATATGACCTGAAATATTCCGGTAAAGAATATAATCTGACGAATTGTGAACGTGATTACATCAACAGAAAGTATGACCAATTATATAGTACATTGTACATATACGACCTGTATGATGATACTTATGGGAAGTATTGGGAGATTGTAAAAGGTTATCAGGATTACTGTATGTATGTCAATTATAAGAACATGCTCGAACAGGGCACAGAACAAGTGCAGCTGGATATACCTGAAAATGAAGAAAAGTATAGAGGTGTAATACAGGTAGAGTTCGATGTTTCCCAGATGTGTGAGAAATACCGCAAGAAAGTACTACAGGATGCAGCAGACTGCCAATATCCAGAGAATGAACGATACTTTGAAGAGATTACAGCACATATAAATTAGATAGATATTTACAAAGTATATTATTATATTACAGATACAGAATTGTACAGACTTAACAAGTGCCTGTGTTGCATTGTTAAATCTGTACAATTCGTCACTTGCTTTATAGTATTGATGGTAAATAAGAGTAGTAGAGGAGAATGGGTGTGAATCAGAAAAAGGGAGCGATGGGGCAGCGTATTATATATGCTGGTTACATTGTCAATTCCTACAATTATAGAAGAGGTGCTTGCGACGCTGATCCAATATGTGGATACAGCTATGGTAGGACAGCTTGGAGAGCAGGCAACAGCATCTGTCAGCGTGAGCACGACAGTTACATGGCTGGTGAACAGTGTACCCCATGCCATAGGAATCGGTGTATTGGCGCTGATTGCCAAGGCGGTAGGAAGTGGGGATAAGAATCTGGTAAGGAGAATCTCCAGCCAGGCAGTATGGATGGTCATTGGGTGCAGCATTGTGCTTGGAGGAATCTCCTTGCTGCTAAGCCCGTATATTCCCATCTGGATGGGCGCAGAAGCATCCATTCAGGGTGCGGCAGGTGAGTATTTCTTTATCATCAGCCTGCCTATGCTGTTTCGTGTATCCAGCATTGTGTTTGGTGCAGCCATCCGTGCGACGAAGGACACGAAGACTCCCATGCTCATCAGCCTGGGTGCGAATATTATCAATGCAGTGCTGAATTATGCACTGATCTATGGTGTAGATATGGGAGTGAGAGGCGCTGCCATTGCATCTGCCATTTCCTATGTATTGTCAGGTATTATGATGTATGTGGCATACCGCAGGAATGAATGGCTGCATTGGGAGCTTGGCGAGATCAGACCGGATACAGCGATTCTGGAACAGTGTGGTAAGGTCGCACTTCCGGTACTAGGAACCAGTATTACGTCATGCCTTGGTTATACAGTCTTTGCAGGGCTGGTATCAGGTATGGGAACGACTATATCTGCAGCACATTCCATTGCCGTAACGGCAGAAGAGATATTCTATATTCCGGGTTATGGATTTCGTACCGCAACCTCTACACTGGTCGGTAATTCCCTTGGGGAGAGGAACAGGGATAAGTTCAGGAAGGTCAGTATTATCAGTGTCATTGTAACGGTTGCCATGATGTGTGTTAATGGTGTGATTCTGTATCTGAGTGCGAAGATGCTTATGAGTTTCTTTTACACCAAGCCGGGCAGTCGTTGACCTGGGAGCGGATATGCTCAGACTGGTGGCTTTTTCAGAGCCGTTCTTTGGAATCATGATTGTTATGGAGGGTATCTTCTACGGACTGGGCAACACCCGTTATGCATTTATTGTAGAGACCTTCAGTATGTGGGGCATCCGCATCCTGCTGACCTTCCTGTGTGTGAAGGTATGGGGACTGGATCTGCGGGCAGTATGGTTATGCATGATCGCAGATAATGTCTGCAAGGCGGTGCTTTTTGCCATACCGGTCATGACCCCAAAAGGCAGAAGTAAGTTATTCCCACAGTTTTAAAATATTTTGAGAGAACTAAAGAAGTATTGGACAATAGTGTGGTATACTATATTCAAGTTGGTTATAATTTTAAAATGAATTGGGGTGAGTCAATGAATTATGCAATTGGAGAAATATTAAAGGATTTTACAAAACGAATCGAAGAATATTTTGGACAATCACTAATTAAGGTATTGCTTTATGGCTCTTATGCCAGAGGAGATAATAAAGAAAACTCCGATATTGATATTATGATATTGACCACTCTTTCAGATAAAGAGATTACGGAAATAGAAAATGATATATATGATATCGCTTATGATTTCCTTATGGATTACGGTGTAGATATTTCTGTAATCATTAAGAATGAAGATATATTTAAGTATTGGCTGGGAACATTACCCTTTTATAACAATGTTGAAAAAGAAGGAGTAGTTTTAAGTGGAAAATAAGAAAATTGAATTAAGCCAATATAGAATGAATCAGGCAAAAGAAACATTAACTGTTGCCAGAGATTGTGTTGAAGGGAATCATTATAAAGATTCCATAAATCGTTCATATTATGCTGCTTTTTATGCAATTAAGGCAGTACTGGCATTAAGCGAGATTGACTTTAAAAGGCATAAAGATGTAATAGCGCATTTTAATAAGAATTATGTTGCACAGGGTGAATTTAACCGGGAAATTGGAAAACGTATTGCCAGATTGCAACAAAAACGTGAAAAAAGTGATTATGATGATTTTTATATTGCTTCAAAGGATGAAGCCTTTGAACAGATAGAAACAGCAGAAATGATAATAAATGCAGTTGAGGTATATTTAACTTCAAAAAATAAGAGTGATTCAATATAAAAGACGGATACAAATAGGAAAGTCTTATATATTGACATCCTAAAATGGATGTACTATCATCTAAATGGATGTAGGTACATCTATTTCGTGTAGGAGGTTTCATATGGACGAGACGGGTAGAAAGATTACAAAGATTGCAAGAGAAGTCAATAAGCTCACAGTGCAGACGATGAAGGAAGATGGAATTGGAACAGCGGAGTTTGACTTCATTCATCTGATTCGGCACAATCCGGGGATTACTCAGGCGGGAGTGCGTGAGCAGTTAAAGATTGATAAGGGAGCAGCAGCAAGGAGAGCCGCCAGTCTGGAGGCGAAGGGCTATCTGATACGCAAGCCCAATCCTGATGATGGGCGCAGCCAGATGCTGTATGCCACACAGAAAGCAGAGAAGTTGAAGAATTCTAAGGCTTACATAGAGGGTGTCTTCTATGAATGGCTTCTGGCAGAGCTGCCAGAGGAGGAGAAAGAGGCATTTTTGTAAGACTCTGGATACGTTATATTGGCGTTCCAAGAGACAGAGCCGGGCAGGATTCCCGGATGTATCGGCATTGATTGATAAGGGAGGCGAAGGACGTGAAGAATAAAGCAGCATTCAGGGCTGACCGCATTCTTTCTTATTTTCAGGAAGAATGGGTTGTGCTTCTGGCAGTAACCATATCAGGGCTGATCTATAACCTGGGACTCCTGGCGGGACCGTGGTTCGAGGGTAAAATGACAGGGTATCTGGTAGATATTCTGGGTGGCACCAAGGTCTTCTCGGATATGCTTGTACTGGTCATCTGCTATGTAGCAGCCATTGCAGTCGTACAGGTATCTCGTTATGTTAAGAGATTCTACGTCAGACGTTTTGCCAACAATGAGAATCGCAGAATGAAGCGGATTCTGTATGGCTGTCTGATACATAAGAACAGAACAGAGCTGGAAGAAGAAGGAACAGGTAATGTACTGACTAAGGCGATTCTGGATGTAGATGACTGCGTGGAAGGGATGCGTAAGTTCACTACGGAGCTTTTTGATACAGGCGTAGCACTGGCAGCCTATGCAGGTATGCTGTTATGGTATGACTGGAGACTGGCACTTCTGTGCATGCTTTTTCCCACCGATTTCGTTTATTGTAGCGGAGAAGATGAAAGTCCAGGTACAGAAAGGCGGAGCAGCATACAAAGAGCAGTCAGGAATATTAAGTGCTGCGACATTGGACAGAGCAAGCAATGCCATCACTTACAGAGTATTTGGCTGTGAGGAAGAGAGAAGAGATGCCTACGAACAGAATCTGAATGATTATGAGAAGAGTGCTGTCCGTGCTAATATCTGGAACAGTGTGATGCCTCCCATATACCGTATTATTTCCATGGCAGGAGTATTCTTTATCCTGTATTTTGGCGGCAGGAATGTATTGGGAATCGGATGGACGAAGTGGGATGTGGCAGCCTTTGCAACGTTTCTTGCATGTTTTACCAAATTATCAGTGAAATCCTCCAGTGCAGCCAAGCTGTTCAACGCAGTGCATAAGGCACAGGTATCCTGGAAGAGAATCCGCCCTTTAATGAAGCTGGTAGAAGAAGAGGAACCTTGCAAGGTGCAGCAGGCAGGAGAATTACAGGTGTCACATGTTGATTTTGTCTACCCGACTGGTGGACGCATTCTGGAAAAATGTGTCATTTACGGCGAAGCCCGGACAGATCATAGGAATTACAGGTCCTGTGGCATGTGGTAAATCTACACTTGGTAAGGTTTTTCTATGCGAATATCCTTATGAGGGCAGCATCCGTTTCAAGAATCAGGAATTAGGCGGGCTGGACGACAGAGAACGTATAGGCATCATTGGATATCTGGGGCATGACCCGGAGCTGTTCAATGACAGTATTGAGAATAATATCCTTATGGGAGAGGATGAAGATATTGAGAAACTTTTGAAAATGGTGTGCTTTGACAAGGAAGTTGCCCAGATGGAAGAGGGTATTCATACCCATGTCGGGAGCGGCGGCGTCAGACTTTCCGGTGGACAGGCGCAGAGACTGGCACTGGCAAGGACATTGTGTCATAAGAAGCCGGTATTGATTCTGGATGATCCGTTCTCGGCACTGGATAGAAGGACAGAAGAGCAGATATTTGCAAATTTGAAGAATTTGACAAAAGACAGCATTGTATTACTGATTTCTCACAGATTATATTTATTCCCACAGATGGATCAGGTGCTTTGGATGGAGAATGGACGTGTAACGGCTGGAACACATGAAGAACTGATGAGTAAGGAGCCAGAATATGCGGCAATTTACCGTGCACAGGAAGGAGGCGAGGCAGATGAGCAGAAATAAAGAAACAACAGGCAGTATAGTCATGCATACAGTCTGGGAGAAGAAATGGCTTTCTCTTGGAATTCTGGTTGCGGTCTGCACTGCCATTGTAACTGCACTTCTGCCACCATTGATTCTGGGAGACGTGGTTGATTCCCTGACACAGGGGCAGCAGGTGAATATAGGAATAATCGTACTGTATTTTGGACTGCTGGTACTGACGGGCATTATGGAATCGGCAAGAGAAGGACTTCTGACAGTCTTTGGACAAAAAGATCACACATACGCTGAGAAGCCGTCTGATGGCGAAATTCATACGCCTGTCAGCAGATTCGATCAATCATCAGGAGCCTGGCTCACTGGTATCAAGATTCGTAGGGGATGTGGATACGGTGGAGAATCTGTTCACATCAGGTATTATCAGTATGTTTGCAGATGCCTGCAAGATCATCAGTATTCTTGCTGTCATATGGTTTCACAATAAAGGGACTGGCGCTTGTGCTTATTGTATTGCTGCCTTTTCTCTTCTGGTTTACGAGACATGTACAGAAGAATATGCTGGCAGCGCAGATTGAGAATAGAAGGGCAGTAAGCCGTGTATCCGGGCATGTACCACAGACATTGCACAATATCCGTACCATTCACAGCCTTGGTAAGGAAGCGTATATGGAGAAGCGATATGACCAGTATATCGAAGAGAGCTATCAGGCAATGGAAAAGACGAACTTCTACGATGCGGTATACTCACCGGTCATTCTGATCCTGAATGCCATCGTAGTAGCTGTAGTCATGCTGTTCTCAGCCTCCGGCAATCAGCAGGTGCTTGTACTGTTTGGTATGTCAGCGGGAACCGCAGTGGCAGTTATTAACTATATTTCACAGATATTTACACCTATCGAAAGCCTTGGTATGGAGATTCAGACCATTCAGTCAGCCATTGCAGGTGTCAGCAGAATCAATGAATTTCTGACTCTGCCTGAGGTTAGGAACAATGAATCCCGGTCAGAGGGAACGTACACACAGAATATGCCTTTTGTAGAGTTAAAGGATGTCACATTTGGCTATGACGATCATATGGTGCTGGAACATCTCAATATTCAGGTACAGGAGGGAGAACAGGTGACACTCTCCGGCAGGACCGGCGCCGGCAAGAGCACGATATTCAAGCTGCTTCTTGGACTGTATGAACCGGTAAAAGGCGAGATTCTGATACAGGGGAAAAAGACAGCAGATATTTCAGCCAATGAGCGCCGCAGGCTTTTTGGCTATGTAGAGCAGTCATTTCATATGGTTCCTGGAACTGTGAAAGAGCAGATCACACTTTATGATGATGCAATAACCATGGAGCAGGTAATAAAGGCAGCGAAACTGACAGGGTTACATGATACCATTATGAATCTGGAGCATGGCTACGATACGATATGTACGCCGGAACTCTTTTCTCAGGGACAATGGCAGCTGTTATCCATTGCCCGTGCGGCAGCAGCAGAACCGAAGCTATTACTGCTGGATGAGATCACGGCAAATCTGGATGCTGATACGGAGAGGGCAGTCTTGCAGGCTTTGAAGAGAGTCAGCGAGAACAGAACTGTTATCTCTATCTCACACAGAGTCATGGCAGAGACAGGAAGGATAATAAGACTTGACACAGCCGAATGTTGATGGCAGATCTGATCGACTATGGTGTAACCAATGCAGATCAGTCCTATTCTTTTTCCAATATTGACCATTTCAATATATGATACCATGTTATATGGGGATGGCAGCAATCTCTCACAGGGGCAGCAGCAGTTGATCGCAATTGCAAGAGCTGCGATTGCCAAGCCGCCTGTACTGATTCTGGATGAAGCAACAAGCTCTATTGATACAAGAACAGAGCGGCTCATTGAGAAGGGAATGGATGGAATCATGGAGGGCAGAACGGTATTTGTCATTGCCCACAGACTCTCTACGGTCAGAAACTCCAATGCAATCATGGTATTGGAAAAGGGTGAGATCATGGAAAGAGGCGACCATGAAGAACTTCTGGAACAGAAAGGCAGATAGGGTGCTGGAGATATTCCAGATGACGGACGAAATTATGAAAGCCGGTATGACCAGTGAAGAACTGGAGACGTTGGAACACATATTAGATAAAATAGAAGATAATCTGAATCAGGCGATTGAGAAATAAGAGAAAGGTCCTTTGTCATATGGCAGAGGGCTTTTTTTGAACGATAAGTCCATTTTTTTTACATAAAAATCTATTGACGGATGCCATTTTGCTTGTTATGATAATTTTACAAAGCGCAAACGGTTGCGCATGAAAATATTTAGATATAACCGACAGAAAGGTACAGGTAACAGGATGTTAGAATATATCAAGGGCATGGATGTATCATCAATGGACGAGATTGAGCAGTTAGGTGCAGTCTTTTATGATGAAGGCAAGCAGGGAGATTTGCTGGAGATATTGAAGAAATATGGCTCCGATTATATCAGGCTCAGACTGTGGAATGATCCCAGATCAGAGGATGGTAAGCCCTATGGGGCAGGTAACACTGATTATGAAGTAACACTCCGTATGGCGAAGCGTGTCAAGGCAGCAGGCATGAAATTCCTGCTGGATTTCCATTACAGTGACTTCTGGGCAGATCCGGGCAAACAGCGCAAGCCCAAGGCATGGGTCGGCTACAATGCAGAACAGCTGGAACAGGCTGTATATGATTTTACCAAAGAGAATATGCGCAAATTCATTGCAGAGGGTGTACGTCCTGATATGGTACAGGTTGGTAACGAACTGTCTAATGGTCTTCTCTGGCCGGAAGGACAGGTGCCCTAATTATGATAACATAGCCCGTTTCGTCAGTGCGGGTATCCGTGCAGTGAGAGAGACAAGCCCTGAGACGAAGATCATGATTCACCTGGATAATGGTGGTAACAATGCCCTTTATCGGGAATGGTTCGATAACTATACGAAGCGAGGGGAAGATTTCGATATCATTGGTTTATCCTACTATCCATTCTGGCATGGGGATCTGAACGCTCTGAAAAATAACATGAACGATATCGCAGTGCGTTACGGCAAGGATCTTGTGATTGCAGAAGTATCCATGGGTTATACAGTGGAGGATTATGCAGCTTATGAGAAGCTGGCGCGGGAGGATAGAAAAGGCATGGCGACCAAGCCTGCTTTATGTGAGAAAGTACCTTTCCCTATGACGAAGGAAGGACAGTGCGAATTCCTAAAGGCTTTTCTGGAGGTATTGGAGCAGGTCCCGGAGAACAGAGGACGTGGTTTCTTCTATTGGGAGCCGGCATGGCTGCCTGTTGCAGGAAGCGGCTGGGCAACACCGGAGGCACTGGAATATATCAAGGAAGCAGGTCCATGTGGTAATGAATGGGCGAATCAGGCACTCTTTGATTATGAAGGCAATGCACTTCCATCACTGAAGGTCATCAGAGACTATCAGCCGAAGTAAGAGATTAATTTTAAACTAACATAAAACTATAAAACAAATTGGAGGAACGAAAATGAAACAGGAACTGTTAAAGAAATTTGAGGAAGTATTTGGAGATTCTAAAGGGAGCTGGCGTTTATTTCGCACCAGGCCGTGTGAACCTGATCGGTGAGCACACAGATTATAACGGTGGACACGTATTTCCCTGCGCACTGACAATCGGTACATATGCAGTTGCAAGACTTCGTGATGATGACAAGCTGTGCCTTTTCTCCATGAACTTTGAAGATGATGGAGTAGGCGAGAGCAGACTGGCTGATATCGAGACTAAGAAAGATGGAGACTGGAGAAATTATCCAAAGGGAATCGTATGGGCTTTTGGCAAGAAGGGCTATAAAGTAGATAAGGGACTGGATATTCTGTATTTTGGTAATATTCCAAATGGTTCAGGTCTTTCTTCATCAGCATCCATCGAAGTCCTGACAGGCTTTATCCTGAAAGAGTTATTCGGTTTTGATGTAACCAATCAGGATCTGGCACTGATCGGACAGTTCTCTGAAAATAAATACAACGGGGTAAACTGTGGTATCATGGATCAGTTTGCAATTGCCATGGGTAAGAAAGACTGTGCAATCTTCCTGGATACTGCTGACCTTTCCTATGAATATGCACCTATCGTATTAAAGGGTGCCAAGATTGTTATTCTTAACACCAATAAGAAGCGTGGTCTGGGTGATTCCAAGTACAATGAGAGAAGAAGTGAGTGTGAAGCAGCACTTGCAGCATTACAGACAAAGCTCTCCATCAAGTCTCTTGGTGAGCTGACAGAAGAGGAATTTGAAGCAAATAAGGAACTCATCGGTGATCCTGTCAAGATTAAGAGGGCTAAGCATGCTGTATACGAGAACCAGCGGACTATCAAGGCTGTTAAGGCATTAAAGGATAATGACCTGGAGCTGTTTGGCAAGCTTATGATTGCTTCCCATGACTCTCTGCGTGATGACTATGAAGTAACAGGTATCGAGCTTGATACACTGGTAGCAGAAGCATTAAAGCAGCAGGGCGTAATCGGTGCACGTATGACCGGTGCAGGCTTTGGCGGCTGTGCAGTCAGCATTGTAAAAGAAGAAGCAGTACCTGCTTTCATTGAGAATGTAGGCAAGGCATACAAGGAAAAGATCGGCTATGCGGCTGATTTCTATGTAGTAGAGATCGGTGATGGTCCATCCGTACTGTAATAAAACTACAGAGACTTTGAAAAGGAATAGAAGAAAGGCAGGCATTACGCCATGATTACACAGAATATTACAGACCTTGTCCGTTATGGGGGTATCCAGCGGACTGGTAGATGAAGCAGACATTATTTATACAGTAAACAAATTGCTGGAATTATTCGAGCTGGAAGAATATGACAGAGAATTTACTCCTGAGAATTTTTACCAAAGTAGAGGATGTGACCACATTCCCACTGGAAGAGACTTTGAAGGAAATGCTGGATTATGCACAGGAAAAAGGCTTATTAAAAGGCGAGGGCGTTGTATACAGAGATTTATTTGATACCAGGATCATGGGAAGCTTAGTACCAAGACCATCAGATGTTATTTATACGTTTGGCAGATTATATGAGGAAAAAGGCGCCAAGGCAGCAACAGACTGGTATTATGCATTCAGCCAGAATACAGATTATATCAGAAGATACCGTATCAGGAAGGATATGAAGTGGAAGGCTGATACAGAGTATGGAGAAATGGACATTACCATTAACCTGTCCAAGCCTGAGAAAGACCCTAAGGCGATTGCAGCAGCCAAGCTTGCAAAAACAGAGCGGCTATCCCAAATGCCAGCTTTGTATCGAGAATGAAGGCTATGCAGGCAGAGTAAATCATCCTGCAAGACAGAATCACAGAATCATTCCTATTGAAATATGCGGTATGAAGTGGGGATTCCAGTATTCTCCTTATGTATATTACAACGAGCACTGCATCGTATTTAACAGCCAGCATATTCCAATGAAGATCGAGCATAAGACCTTTGAGAAGCTGTTTTCTTTTTGTAGAGCAGTTTCCTCATTATTTCGTAGGCTCCAATGCAGATCTGCCTATTGTTGGGGGTTCTATCCTCAGCCATGACCATTTCCAGGGTGGAAACTATGAATTTGCCATGGCAAAAAGCACCGGTAGAGAGAACCTTTACTGTAAAGGCTATGAAGATATCCAGTCAGGTATCGTTAAGTGGCCTATGTCAGTTATCAGACTGTCTCACAAGGATTATCACAGAATCATTGAGCTTGCGGATGTAATTCTTGCAAAATGGCGTGGTTATACAGATGAGGCGGCATTTATCTATGCTGAGACAGATGGAGAACCTCATAATACCATTACACCGATTGCCAGAAAGCGCGGTGATAATTATGAGCTTGATCTGGTACTTGTAACAACATTACAACCGAGGAACATCCTCTGGGTGTATATCATCCCCATGCAGAGCTTCATCACATCAAGAAAGAGAATATCGGTCTGATTGAGGTCATGGGACTTGCAGTACTTCCTTCCCGTCTCAAAGGGTGAGCTGGAGCAGCTTGCCAAGGCAATTGTTGCAGGCGAAGATATCCGCAAGGATGAAGTGCTTGAGAAGCATGCAGACTGGGTAGACGAATTCCTTCCTAAATATGCAGGTCAGGTAAATGAAGATACCATTATGGACATTCTGCAGAAGGAAGTCGGTATTGTATTTGGTAAGGTATTAGAGCATGCCGGTGTATATAAGCGTAACGCAGAAGGCGCAGCAGCATTTGACAGATTTATAAACGCTCTTGATGAGCGTAATTGATAATTACTTCACAAATGATTACAGTCAGGTTACTGAAAGGCATGGAAAAAGACAATGGAGATATTCCACAATGACAGAGCGGACAACAGGAAAATCACAATAGCAGATGTAGCAGAGGCTCTTTCAGTCTCCAAAACTACGGTGTCACGGGCGATATCAGGCAAAGGGGCGCATCAGTGAGGAGACCAGAGCCAGAGTACTGAATACATAGAGCAGAATGATTATAAGCCGAATGTAATTGCCAAGGGGTTAGCGCAGCAGAAGACTTATAACATTGCTCTGGTGATTCCAGGCGACTGTAATCTTGTGGATATGCCTTTCTTCCAGAACAGTATGCAGGGCATCTGTGAGGAGGCTTCCAGACAGGATTATGATGATGCTTGTAACAACGTTAGGCAGCCATTTGACCAATCTGGAACGCATGGCTGCCAATCATAAAGATAGATGGTGTCATATTGAGCCGTTCCGTGGTGAAGGACAGGGCTGCCCTTTTCTTAAAAAGAACAGCAGATTCCCTTTGTACTGATGGGAACCAGCAAGGATGAGGATATCCTGCAGGTAGACAATGACCATAAGGCAGCCTGCTGCGAGCTGGTCATGGGGGATTCTTGAGAAGGGGATGAACCGGATCGGACTGATAGGAGGCAGCCATGATTATGTAGTCAACAGAACGAGACTGCAGGGGTATAAAGATGCTTTTCGCAATATGAAGCTTCCGCTGGAAGAAAATCTTATTTATGACGACTGTATTACACCTGAGCAGATAGAGCAGGTAGTGCATAATCTGGTCAGGAGGGGAACACAGTGTATTGTCTGTATGGATGATATGATCTGCTCTATCGTACTGCAGATACTGGATAAAACACATGTTAAAGTACCGGAACAGATGAAGGTGGCCTCCTTCTATGACAGTACGTTACTGCGGAATCATGAACCGGCAGTTACTTCGCTGATTTTTGATGACAGGGCATTGGGAACGCTTACGTGCTCCGTATTGCTGGACTTTATCAATGGCAAGGAAGTCAAGGGCAGGAACTTATCAGGTTATGAAGTAGTGTACAGGGAATCCACACGATAAATACATGTGTGGGAAATGAGGATTACTATGGCAAAAAAAAGAAAAAGCAGCCGGCAGAATTCAGATTCTATGAATTGCCACAGGATGAGCCTGTATTGGCGCTCATGGGCAATAAATGGATTCAGGTCTATGGGGGAGAATATTGATAATCAGCATTTTCATAACCTTCTGGAGATAGGATTATGCCATTATGGGGAAGGAGATCTGGTACTGGAAGAAGATTTCTACCGGTTTGCACCGGGAATGATATCCTGCATTCCGGCGAATTTCCTTCATGTGACCAGAAGTGACCAGGGAGTTCCGGCTTTCTGGGAATATCTGTATCTGGACCCGGAGGAGATTATCGGGATCAGTGGCAGAAAGAATGCACCAGAGACCAGAGAGCTTATAGAAGCAATCAATAGAAATGCCTTTTTTATCAAGGCGGAAGATAATCCTATACTGGTAACACTGGTCAGAACGATTTTTGAAGAAATGGAGAACAAGGAGCAGTATCATCAGGAATGCGTAAAGGGAATGGCATATGCCCTGCTTCATGAAATCGCGCGTTTCAATGGAAAAAGCAGCGTGAACAGCAATATCAAGGCAAGCGGGCTTCAGCTGGAGAATGCCATTGACTATGTAGAGCAGCATTATCAGGAGGATTTCAAGATTGCCGATCTGGCGCAGCAGTGTCACATGAGTGAGACGCATTTCAGGCGCATTTTCCAGAAAAAAATGAATATGACTCCTATTGAGTATGTGAACTTCGTCCGGGTGAAGAAGGCATGCGAGCTGATTGATAAAACGGATATCAGCATGGAAGAGGTAGCTGAGAAGGTGGGATTTATCACGCCGTCTACGTTTAACCGCAATTTCCGCAAGATCATAGGCACATCGCCTTATCAGTGGAAGAAGAGACCAGACAACCACGAAGGGAAGCTGCAGGAATACAGGATATCTGCCCTGCGTGGGTGGTAACAAACAATTTTTAAAGAATCAAAGTATAATTGGGGGTATGGTACGAAATGAAATTTGACTACGGTAAAATTAAAGATCCGGCTTTTTTTGCACAAAATCGCGTAAAGGCACATTCGGATCATCATTATTATAAAAAAATCATAGAGAACTGGCAGAAAAGAATGAAAGTTTCCGACAGAATCTGAACGGCTTATGGAAATTCCAGTATGCCAGAAATCTTGCAGAAGCACCAGCTGGATTTGAAGCAGAGGACTTTGACTGTAAGGGCTGGAAGACATTCGTGTTCCGGCACATATTCAGATGGAGGGCTACGACAAGCCTCAGTATGTGAATGTGCAGTATCCCTGGGATGGACATGAGGCGATTGAACCGGGGGAGATTCCTACACAGTTCAATCCTGTTGCAAGCTATGTGAAATATTTCACAGTTCCTGAAAACATGCAGGACAAAAGGCTTTTTGTGTCTTTTCAGGGTGTAGAGAGTGGATTTGCACTCTGGTGTAATGGCAGCTATGTAGGCTACAGTGAAGATACTTTTACTCCTTCCGAGTTCGAGTTGACCTCTTATCTGAAAGAGGGAGAAACAAGCTGGCTGTTCAGGTATTTAAGTGGACATCCGGCAGTTGGTGTGAGGATCAGGATTTCTTCCGTTTCTCAGGTATTTTCAGAGATGTGTATCTGTACAGCATTCCTGACACGCATGTCAGTGATATCAGAATCAAGACGATATTAAACGATACTTATGATAGAGGAAATCTGGAGATCGTACTGAAGCAATCGGTAATGGTAAGGCTGAACTGATTCTTACCAGACAGGGTGAGGAAGCAGCAAGAACAGAGGTAGAGCTTAAGGACGGACAAAGCACTGTTGTAGAGCTGACAATAGAACAGCCTGCGTTATGGAGTGCAGAGCAGCCTAATCTGTATGATCTGATGATTCAGGTCACAGATAATCAGGAGCAGTTGCAGGAATTGATTCCCCAGAGAGTGGGATTTCGCAGATTTGCCATTGAAGATGGTATCATGAAGCTCAATGGCAAGCGTATTGTCTTCAAGGGCGTTGACCGTCATGAATTCAGTTCCAGAAGAGGTCGTGTGCCGAATCATGATGAGCTTTTACGGGATATTGTTACAATGAAGCGCAACAATATCAATGCTATCAGAACCAGCCATTATCCGAATGATTCAGCATTATATGCCCTTTGTGATGAATATGGACTGTATCTGATCGACGAGTGTAACATGGAAACACATGGTATGTGGGATATGGTAGGCAGAGGTGTGTGGCCTATCGAGAAAGCATTACCCGGTGACAGACAGGAATGGAAGGATTTACTGCTTGACCGTGTAAATTCCATGTATCAGAGAGACAAGAATCATCCAAGCATCATCATCTGGTCCTGTGGTAATGAATCCTTTGGTGGTTCTGTTATCTATGAAATGTCAAGCTTTTTCCATGCATTAGATGATACAAGACTGGTACATTATGAAGGCGTATGCAATGACCGCAGATATAATGATACTTCTGATATGGAGAGCCGTATGTATCCAAGCGCAGCAGCTGTGAAGGAGTTCCTGCAAAAAGACAGAAGCAAGCCATATCTTCTGTGTGAATATACACATGCTATGGGTAATTCCTGCGGCGGTATGCACAAATACACAGACCTGACGGATGAAGAACCTTTATTCCAGGGTGGATTTATCTGGGATTACATCGACCAGTCCATCTATCATAAGGACAGATACGGTAAGGAAGTACTGGGATATGGCGGTGATTTTGATGACCGTCCCTGCGATTATAATTTCAGTGGAAATGGTATTGCTTACGGCGGTGAGCGTATGCCTTCCCCGAAGATGCAGGAGGTGAAATTCAACTATCAGAATATTACAATCCAGATTCAGGATGACCAGTTTACTGTTATCAATAAGAATCTTTTCACAAATACAGATGTGTACGATTGTAAGATCAGCCTGATGCTTGATGGCAGGCAGATTGCAGATACCAAGGTGGATATCGGAGTAGAACCTCTGGATACCAGCAGACTTATCAGCTTCCCCATTGGAGATATCTGACACCATGGAGCAAGGAAGAACCCTGGATGGCAACAGATGCCGGAGAATATGTTGTAACAGTTTCCTTTGTATTAAAGGAAGATACGAAAGCTATCGTAAATGATGTTTTCGAGAAATTCCATGACAGATTCGGTATCTATCCTGAGTCAACAGGCTCGTACTATATGGATGCAGACCTTATAAACTACATCAAAGAAAAAAAATACCCAATGGTAAAATGTGCAGTTGCAACATGCTGGGAGGAGGGCCCTAAGGCATACCACACATGTAACAACTCATGGTACACGCTCTTCGACGGAGGCCCATGGGCACCATGGATTCCATCAAAGCAGAACACACATGCGCCAGCAGCAAATAAGGAAGAGGATAGCGGAATCGTAGCAATTC
>VOFC01003593.1_pt1 | contig 26030 bp, 42 predicted proteins | sample 5384161 | NCBI WGS metagenome assembly VOFC01 (sample SAMN12384722, study PRJNA508395) | human gut metagenome | isolation source: healthy gut B | host: Homo sapiens | reverse complement strand
CTGTGCAGCGAGAAAAATTTTATCGATAATATATCAGAATTACCAAAAGATACAACAATTACTTTTGCTGATGAAGCACCTGTTACAAATGTGGAAATAGACAAGAAAGAGATTAAAATACTTGTTAAATATCCGGATAATAGCAAATCTGAAATTATTTCAACATTAACAGTTTCAGCAGACAATACACAAATAGTACCATTAGAAATTGCGAACATAGACATCACTGATGCTAAAATGGAGATTGTAAAAGATGCCAAAAAATCTTTTAAACTAATTTATAAAGATGTTAGAAATCAAGTAATTGAAAAAATGATATAGTAATCGATGTTATGGATGTCTTAGATCCAAGTGGCACTTCTATAACACCATCAAGTTCTAAGATGGAAGTTTTACAAGATTATGATGATTTATCTCTGCTGGATATAATTATATGTGATGGAAATTTAGAACCGGGAACATATACAATAATTCTTATAAGTAAATCAAAAGTAAAAAAAGAATACAGCCTACCAATGGAATTCTATATAACGCACGAAAATAATGATCCAAAAAAGATGAGCCACCGTTGGTACCATCTCAACCAATTGAAAAGGATATAACAGAGAATACTATGCAGGAAGAAATTTCTTCAATACCTAAAAATCAAATGAGTAAAATCGAAGAGAAAAAGGATGAAGAGAAAAAAGGATACGGTAAAGGAAGAAATAAAAAGTAATCTCTTCCCTAAAACCGGAGACACTACACAAATTTTACTGCTATTAGGTATTTTATTAGGTGGATTTGTTCTGCTGCTTGTATTGCTATATAACAAAAAAAAAAATTTAACAGATAAAGTGTTGTCAATTAAGAGTTAATAATATCAGCGTCTTTAGGTGTCTAATATTCCATATTTAAAAAGGGTAACAGTGCTCATGGTAATATACAGCTCCATTATTTGGTAAAGGGGCTACTCTTACAAAAAGACCCACAATATTCAAACACACAGACGTATCACGATTTATAACGATATACAAACTTTACTTATGTCTCACACCATATAAATTCTCTACTAGACAAGTTAAAATGTCATACAGCTTAAAATACGATAAAAAAGGGATATGCTCACACAAGCGTATCCCTTTTTTATTAGAAAATTAATATGAACGATACTGAATTGATTAAAAAATATTTTTGACTCTCCATAATCAAGGTTGACGGAAAATTCCACATCAATAGATAAAATCTGAATAAATGTAAAAAATAATATAGAAAATCAATAGAATAACTTTTAATTGATGTCATACTGAAAAAGATAAAACAGATTATCACACAAAATTGGTATAGTTGTAAGGAATAAATTGAATAATAAAAAATAACCTATCTTATATAATACATTAACACCACTTCACTTTTCTTATGATAATGGGTTTTTAGAGCAAATATTCTAGATTGCTATACAGAAGGGACATATCGTGTTTATATACAAAAAGTATTTTGGGTGCCATTAACGAATATACTAATGACGGCTGACCGAGAATAAATTCTGAAAGATTAAATTTCAAATGAATAATTGAGATTATAGAGATAAACAAAATCTGCTATATTGTGACAAAATTCCTTTCCTATCTTGGCAGAAATCATAGTTGTAATATCCTCTACATAGTAATTAGTGACAATGCAGACAGTAAGTAAGATGGCATATTTATCCAATCCTGTTGCAATATAAATAAAAAAGATTAAGTTTGTTGTCTGTTACAATGCTTTGAAACAATTCTAGCAAATTCTCTCTGGATACAGGATTCAAGGGCTTGAATATTGACTTTCATTTACGGCTTATATTTTTTGCATTTATAATGTGCTGATGATATCTGTTATATCAAAAACAGCACTGTTTTGGCCTGCGCAGACAAAGCAACATTTCTGCAATCATTTGAGCACTTAAAGAAACCCGATGAAACAGAACCGCTATCTCTGGAGCAAATTATGATACGTACAGAAAGGCAGTCTGATTATGATACAATGTCTTTATAAAGATTTACGTCTTGCCGCACACCCAACACTTTATATATTTATATTACTGGGTGCTTTGGTAATCGTTCCCTCTTATCCGTATAGTCTCGTATTCTTTTTTTTGGCTGTTTGGCTCCATTTATTACCATGATGTACGGAAGAGAAACCAATGATATTTATTACATGGCATTGTTGCCCATAGAAAAAAGAAAAATTGTCACTTCAAAGTGCTTTTTTTATTTGCGGTTACACAACTTAGTCAATTGTTATTTTCGATTCCTTTTACAATTTTACATGCTGTTTATCTCCCACAAAGCAATGTGGTAGGACTCAATCAAACATCGCTTACTACGGATTTGGACTTATGATATATGCCATCTTTCATTTTATATTTCTCACAGAATTTTTTAAAACTGCTTACAAAACGGGTAAAGCATTTATATTTGGAATCATACCGGCCGTTATTTGTATGATTGCTATGGAGGTGCTTCCTCATCTGCCCGGAACAGATTGGCTAAACAGTACCATTTCTTTTGATTTGCTGTTACAGCTTCCGGTTTTGGCAGGCGGCATCATATGCTATGCGATTTCTATGATTCTTACGAATATCATTGCAGCCAAACAGTTTGAAAAAGTAGACTTATAAAAAAGAGCGCAGGCCGCATATCACGGCTTACGCTCTCTTTTATTTATTTTCTTTTATAATCTTACCGACCTCGGATGCCGGCATAAAATCGATTCTGCCTGAAGATACATCCGCTGCAACAACCTGAATGCGTATTGGCATTCCTATGGTCAGTTTATCACCTGTCAAACGGTCTACCTGCGTCATCATACCGTCAAATTCAAATTCGAATCCACAAAGGTATCTATCGGTACAAAACCTTCTACGCTGTTGGTTAACTGTACAAATAATCCACGGTTGGTAACCCGCTGATAATACCGTCAAATTGTTCTCCAATATGCTGTGTCATATACTCTGCCATATAGCAATCTTCCGCACTGCGCTCTGCTACCAAGGCTTTTACTTCTGCCTCAGAGGAATTGGTTGCACTGTCCTGCGCATAAGTTGCATAATGCTCATTAATATAATTTCTGCCCTTTTTTATTGACAAATGCCGTTAAAATACGGTGAATTGCTGTATCGGGATAGCGTCGAATCGGAGAAGTATAATGGCAGTAATCTGCCAAAGCCAAACCAAAATGACCAAGTGGGTCAGTGGCATATCTGGCCTTTTCCATGGTACGCAGAATTTGATAAGAAACAATTTTTTGAGCAGGCGTACCTACCGCTTGGTCTAAAATTGCCGCAAACTCCGCAGTGGATGGATTCTCCTTTTTTTGATACCTGAGAAATCCAGCCCCAAAGAAGAAACAAGTTCGATTAACGTTTCAATTTTTAGTGATTTCGGATTCTCATGAACACGATACACAAACGGAAGATGCTCTTTTTCTGCCAATTTTGCTGCCGCTTGGTTTGCAGTAACCATCAACTGTTCAATCATCTGTTCCGATTCACCTGTTTGTCTAGGCTGTACATCAATACAAATACCGTCTTCATTTAAGATAAATTTCGGTTCGTTACTTTCCAGTTCCATGGTTCCGTTTCTTCTGGAACGTTCTTTTGTGATAGACGCCATTTCCCTGGCTGTCATAAGGCCTTTCATCACAGGTTTATATTTATCCAGCAAATCCTGTGTTGCGGTTCCTTTAAAAAATTTCGTTTACTTCACTGTAAATACCGCGTACTTTGGTTCTTATCACAGTTTTTTCAAAACGATAGCCCGTAATGGCACCGTCCATATCTACTTGTATGATAGCAGAAAAAGCCAGTTTATCACTGTCCGGTGTTAAAGAGCATACCCCGTTTGATATTTCCGGTGGCAGCATTGGAATCACTCTATCTGCAAAATACACGGATGTTCCTCTTAGTTGTGCCTCTTTATCCATTGCACTACCTTCTTTGACATAATGAGAAACGTCCGCAATGTGAACGCCAAGTTCAAAGCCATGTTCCGTTTTTTTTACAGGAGATGGCATCATCCAAATCTTTTGCACTGGCGCTGTCTATGGTAAAGATGGCTTCATCACGCAAATCAATTCTGCCTTGCATGTCTTCCTGTGTCACTCCGCGGGCAGCAATTTGTCTGGCTTCCTCCAATACTTCCTCCGGAAAAAGCCATACGGATGCCATTTTGTTCTACAATGGCATCTGCGCATACTTTGGCACTGCTTGCTTTTCCGAATACTTTTACAATATTGGCAACTAATTTATTGTTTTTGGATTACGTGTAATGTGCACATATACTTTATCGCCAATCTGTGCGCCGTTGAGCGTATTGCGGTTGACTTGCAGATTATAGCGAATCGGAATATCTGCTGCGAATTCCCAATAACCTTCATTATAAACCAGTGTACCTGTGGTATAGCGGCTGCCTTGCTCCACAATTTCTTTTACTTCCCCGCTGCGGCCGCGGTCAGACTCGGTAATATTGGTTAAAATAACAATATCATTAAGCATGGCATTTTTCAAATTACTGCCGTGGACAAAGATATCTCCGAATCCTTCTTCGGGTCTGACAAACGCGAACCCTTTTGATAAAGAAGATACACGCGCACGGATATCCCCAAACACAAGGGAAACCATTTGTTTGTCATCTACTGAAATTTTATCTTCATATTTCAGCTCTGCCATTGCTTTTTGCAAAGTCATTTTCCTGCTGTAAACGCGCTTTTTCTGTAGCTGCACATATGGCAGCGGACCGCGTTCTTTTTGCAGCGTAGTTAAAATTCTGGTCTTCATATCGTCTATCGTCATATTTTTTTTCCCTGCCTTTATCATTTAACGTTAACCTATTTTTACTCATTTATACAATAGAATATGGATTTAAAAATTTAACAATAAAAAACCTCGCTTAGCACGATGCCAAACGAGGGTTTTCACATGCATTATTGGCCGGAACTTCCTGTAGTAAAGAAAATAATTGCATTAATTACAATTACAAATGCAAAAAGCCAAGTGCAATTATTGTTGTCCATCTAGATAAAAAAATGCATCAATGGTACGGCCTTTATTTTTAGATAAAAATGTGTCGGAAGAAGAACCTCCGCCAACTCTATTTTCATTCTGCTGCTGACCTTCCTGAAGAAGAACCAAGGCGATAATACCAACGGCAAAAACTAGAAGGACTATGCCAAAGCCTAGTTCTAAAGCTCCCATTTTGTACCTCCGAGTATCTGTTCGATCAAATAACTTAAATTATCATACCACATGTGAAACATTTTTTCAACATACTTTCCACATATTATAAAATATTTTTTTTTGCATAAAGTTTCTTATCTTGGAAAAGCTACATCTAGGCAGAAAAACGAAGAAACGCGATTGCCGTTTTTTGCCCGTCGTTTTTGCTTTGCTATTGGCACTGCAAAAACGGTTTTTTATTTCAAAGTCAGCTGTTCTCCTTCATATTCCTGTGCAGTAGGCAGTGCACCGATTGCAGGAATATTTTTTTCTGTAACGATGCAGGGTTGGAAAGCATTCCATCTTCATACACCACTGCTTTTGCAAGTATCTTTCCGCGTTTTAATGTAATGCCTGCCACACCTTGTGTGGAACGTGTTGTTTTAGACTGAATGGCCGCAGTGTTTACCAACAGCATTCTGCCTTCTGTGGTAGTAAGCAAAATTTCACATTCCTGTTTACAATAAAACATAGCAAACAATGGGGACTTATCACTGTAAGCGCCTACAAGCTTTTACGATTGGTTTTGGTTGTATACGTATTCATTTCTACTTTTGCAATTTTACCGTTCTCAAAAATGAATATCATGAAACCTTCGTACGCTTTGGTAGCAGCCATATAAATTGCCGCTTCGTCCTCTTCCATTCCCAGTTTTGCAGCTACATAATCTCCCAGAACACTGGCTTTTGTATCTGAAAACTCATTGGCTCTTGTCTTATAAACAGTAGCTTGATTGGTAAAGAATAATAATTCTGTATTATTGGTTGCTTCAATCTGCTCTGTGATTTTATCGCCTTCTTTTTAACTTTTGCTCTCCGCTCATACGCAGAGACTGAGGCGTAATCTTCTTGAAATAACCTTCTTGTGTAAAGAATAAATGTACAGGATAATCCGGTACCGCTTCTTCTACATCCGATTCTTCTATTTCATCGGCGTAAAGCAGCATGCTGCGGCGCGGCTGTGCATATTTCTTTGCTACATCCTTTAATTCGGCCACGATAATTTGTTTTATCTTTGCTTTGCTTGCCAAAATATCCTGAAGTGCAGCAATATCTTTTCCAACTGTGCAATTTCTTCCGTGCGTTTTAAAATATATTCGCGGTTTAAATGGCGCAGTTTGATTTCGGCAACATATTCTGCCTGAATTTCATCAATGCCAAAGCCTGACATCAGATTCGGAACAACATTTGCCTCTTCCGCTGTTTCACGCACAATTTTCACAGCTTTATCAATATCAAGCAAAAATTGCCTGCAAACCTTTGAGCAAGTGCAATTTGTCCTGTTTTTTCTTCAAGTCAAAGTGTGTTCTGCGTCGTACACATTCAACACGGAAAGCCACCCATTCTTCCAGAAGCTCTCTGATACCCATTACCTTTGGCATTCCTGCTACCAAGACGTTAAAGTTACAGGGAAAAGGTATCTTCCAGCGTTGTCATTTTAAACAGACGCTGCATCAATTTATCCGGGTCTACACCACGTTTTAAATCAATAGTAATTTTCAAGCCATCCAAACCTGTTTCGTCCCTGATGTCTGAAATTTCCTTTAATTTCCCTTGTTTTTACCAAATCGACTACTTTTTCTACAATGACTTCAATGGTCGTGGTAGGCGGAATTTGTGTAATATCAATACAGTTTGCAGACTTATCGTAGGAATAGCGGGAACGAACACGGATACCGCCGCGTCCCGTTTGATAAATGGTATCAATGGCTTGTTTATCATATATAATTTGTCCGCCGCCCGGAAAATCCGGCGCTAACAATGTAGAAGCAATATCATGATTTTCATCTTTCATGAACGCAATGGTAGTTTGACAAACTTCCTCTAAATTAAACGGACAAATAGAGCTGGCCATACCAACGGCAATACCCGTATTTGCATTGACCAATACGGAAGGATAACTGGCCGGAAGTAAAGTTGGCTCTTTCATCGTATTATCATAGTTATCTACAAAATCAACGGTATCTTTATCTATGTCACGGAACAACTCTTGACAAATATCATCCAATCTGGCTTCTGTATAACGGGAAGCTGCCCAAGCCATGTCGCGGGAATAATATTTACCAAAGTTACCCTTTGAGTCAATATAGGGGTGCAATAACGCTTCATATCCGCGGCTTAAGCGCACCATAGTGTCGTAAATTGCAGAATCGCCATGAGGATTTAACTTCATGGTTTGTCCCACAATATTGGCTGATTTTGTTCTTGCAGAACCAAGCAGCCCCATTTTGTACATGGTGTACAGCAATTTACGGTGAGACGGTTTAAAGCCATCGATTTCCGGAATGGCACGGGACATAATGACACTCATGGCATAGGGCATATAGTTTTTTTTTCCAGAGTATCGGTAATGGGTTGTTCCACTACCTCGCCTGCACCTTCAATGACACCTTTTACGCTTGTAGTTTTCTTTTTTAGATTCTGTGTTTCTCCTTCTTGGAGGCATTGTGTATTCACTCCAATCCTATCATCTGCATCAGCTTACGTCTGCAGAATCAATATACAAATATCCGTTTTCGGCAATGTACGTTTTTCTTCCTGATAAATTATCTCCCAACAGCAGGTCAAACATTTCGGAAGTTCTTGCAGCATCTTCCGGCATGACCTGAATTAAACGACGGGTTTCAGGATTCATGGTAGTAAAGCTCATCATATCCGGCTCATTTTCACCAAGGCCTTTGGAGCGCTGTATGGTACATTTTTGACCCTCTATCTGTTTTAAAAAGTCTCTTTTTCCGCTTCCGTATAAGCAAAATATGTCTGGTCTTTTGTTGTTATTTCAAATAACGGTGATTCTGCGATAAATACTTTACCTTCCTCAATCAAAGTAGGCGTTAGACGATACAGCATAGTAAGCAACAAGGTCCGAATTTGGATCCGTTGCTTCGGCAGTGCATCAACAAACTTTGTTCCAACGCAACTCTTATTTGCCTTTTGTCATATCCATATTGCCTTTTGAATATTTTATCTTTATGTTAAACGTTTTTTTCAGCATCTTCAAAATCGACTGCGTTTATTGATTAAAAAAATTTCTTGATTTTTGCGATTTTCTCTGCATCAAGTGGATTTTCTATAAAATATATTTCAAGCTTCATGACGGAGAAATTCTGTCATAATTTTGTCGTCTTGAATACCCTTATTTGTGATAGCCTTTTAGTTTGGTTTTCGTATGAGGTTATACTTGAGAAAGACGAAATTACTATTACAAGGCAATCTTCTACATCAGAGAAATTGATTTTACTTTCATTTTTAGTATATCTGGAATTCTGCTTTAAGTAAGAATCAATCTGATATACAAAAGCGTTTCTGACAGCCTTTTCAGGAGCTCCACCATGCTCAAGCCAGCTTGAGTTATGATAATATTCAGCACAACTTACTTTATTTGAAAAAGCCATTGCAATGTTGATTTTAACCTTATATTCGGCTTGTCCTCTCTGTCACGAACGATTCGCTCTGTTTTCCATGTCTGAACCTGTGTCATACCATTTTCGCCGATAAGCTCTGTTACATGGTCTGTTATGCCGTTATCATATTTAAATTCAGTTGTTTCAAAGTTCTTACCGACTTGATTTCTGAAAATAAATGTAACACCTGCATTTACAATAGCCTGACGCTTAATAATTTCTATATAATATTCCTTGCTTATATCAATATCAGTAAAAACTTGTAAATCTGGTCGCCAATGAATCCTTGTGCCAGTATCTTTCTTGGAATACTTTTCTCGCTTTAAACCACCTATATTTTCGCCCTTTTCAAAGTGTAGAGTATAGCGTTCGCCGTCACGACGAATATCTACATCCATATATTCGAGAGGAATATTGCGTTGAACAAAGTCCCAAACCGTTAAGTCCAAGAGAAAATTCATAGCTTTCTGCATCATTATTATTGAATTTACCGCCGGCATAAAGTTCGCAGAAAACAAGCTCCCAGTTAAAGCGTTCCTCATTTTTATTATAATCTACTGGAATACCTCTGCCGAAATCCTCAATTTCAACGGATTTATCCTCATAGCGTGTAACTATTATTTTATTTCCGTAACCCTCACGAGCCTCATCAATAGAGTTTGAGAGAATCTCAAAGACAGAATGTTGACAACCCTCTATACCGTCCGAGCCGAATATAACAGCAGGACGCTTACGAACTCTATCTGCACCCTTTAAGGTTACTATACTTTCACTCAATGCTGCATCAATTTCAGAAGCAATGGCCCATATCTCTTCCGAGGAACGGTTCGCTGTTATCATCATCTGTCATTTTTTGGTAATCGTTTGTGTTGCACGCTCAATATCGTTGGAAGCGCCTGTTGAGATATCTCCCAAAACCAAAGCTTCCGCTACGCGTCGCCCAATAATACAACCAAACTTTCCAGCATTTCGGAACGTGATTTATAAGAGCGATCCTCACTTGGCAGCTGCATGGTATATCCGCCTGCTCGACCGCGTGGAATGATAGAAATTTGATGAACCGGGTCTTGTGTCTTACAGCTGTATGCCGCAATAGCATGACCCGCTTCGTGGTATGCAGTTAAAGTTTTTTTCCTTGTCTGTCATAACATGACTCTTCTTCTCTGCACCCACAACAACTTTGATGGTTGCTTCTTCTATTTCATCCATTGTAATTGCTTTTAAATGTTTTCTTGCAGCCAGCAAAGCAGCTTCATTCAGCAAGTTCTCAAGGTCAGCGCCTGTAAACCCTGCGGTTGATTTTGCAATGGTAGCCAAATCAACATTTGGAGCAAGCGGCTTACCTCTTGCATGAACTTTCAAAATTGCTTCTCTGCCTTTTACATCAGGATAGCCTACCATAACCTGCCTGTCAAAACGACCCGGACGCATCAAAGCAGGGTCCAGAATGTCAGGACGGTTGGTAGCAGCAATCATAATAATGCCTTCATTGGCGCCAAAGCCATCCATTTCAACAAGCAATTGGTTCAAGGTTTGCTCACGTTCATCATGACCGCCACCTAAACCTGCGCCACGCTGACGTCCCACAGCATCAATTTCATCGATGAAAATAATACAAGGGCTGTTCTTTTTCGCTTGGTCAAACAAATCACGGACACGGGAAGCGCCCACACCAACAAACATTTCAACAAAATCAGAACCGGAAATAGAGAAGAACGGTACACCCGCTTCTCCCGCAACTGCTCTGGCCAGCAATGTTTTACCTGTACCTGGAGGACCTACCAACAATACGCCCTTTGGAATGCGTGCGCCCAACTCATTATAACGTTTCGGATCTTTCAGGAACTGAACAATTTCTTCCAGTTCCTCTTTTCTCCTCATCAGCGCCGGCAACATCCTGGAAGGTTGTCTTGCGCTTCTCGTCATTCATATTTTTATTTTGGCTTTGCCAAAATTCATTTGGCCGCCGCCGGCTCCCATTCCGCCGCCCATCTTTTTCATGATGAACCACCAGAACACAATCATACCTATAAACAGCAGAATGGTCGGTAAGAAATTCATAATCAAGAAGTTTCGGCCGGTCTCTTCAAATCAAATTCAATTTGATCATCCGGATGTTGGGCGTTATATGCATCCACATACGGTTTAATATCCTCATACAGCCATGATACGCTTGGTGCTGTATAAGACTTTGTCGTGTCATCACGCAAAGTAATTTGCATTCTCCGCTTCCCAAATCCATGGTATATTTCTTTACGTTGCCGTCTTCAAAATAAGTTAGAATTTGAGAATAGGTTTCAGTAGATCTTGGGCGACCTCCGTAGATGGATGCTACCACGATAATGATAATAATCAGGATACCCAAGTAGATAGCAAAGATTTCTTAAAGTCTTCTTTATTATCCAAATAAAGTTCACTCCTTAGATTGCGATGAATTTTGTTGGCAGTCTCTATCAATTACCGCCGAAGACAATATACCCACATAAGGCAAATTTCTGTAATACTCATTATAATCCAAACTGTACCCAACCAAAAAGCATTGGGAACTTGGGCACCAACATAATCAGCTTTGATACACTTTGCGCCCTTCGGGTTTATCAAATAAAGTACAAATGCGCACACTCTTAGCATGTTTCTGTTTTAAATGCCCGAGTATGTACTGCAAGGTCAAACCGGTATCCAACATATCTTCTACCACTAAAACATCAGTATGTTTCAATGATACGGAAATATCTTGCAAAAACAGTTATATTCCCTGAAGTCTGTGCCCCTTTATAACTGGAGACAGTCATACATTCCAATTGACATGGGACAGTAATTTTTCTCATTAAGTCAGCTGTAAATACCAAAGAGCCTTTCATTAAAGACACCAAAACCAAATTATTATTTTGGTAGTCGCGACTGATTGCTTGACCAAGTTTTTGCACCATAGATGCAATATCAGATTCGGAAAACAGCACTTTTCAATTTGATGATTCAATGTTTGCTCCCTCAATGTCAATGGCAACCAGTTCTTTGGTATTGGATGTAATACATCAAATTCAGATGGACCAAACCCTTCTATCCACAAGATACGGTCACCGTCTGCTAAAATGACGATATCATCTCGTTTTAGACGGTGGAATTTTTCTTCATTGAACAGCTTTTTTAATGATTTCGTAACTCCTCGCCCTGCAGGACGAAAATAATCGCCCTCTCTGCGATTTCGAAAAGTTGCGTTATCAGATATTGTACCATAATCAACGGAATTATGAAACAACATTTTTTAAAATTTATATCATTTTTTATAATTATTTACAATTTGATGATTTAAATGAATTATACGGCCATCTTTTTAATGCGATTTCAGTCGAATTTGCTAAAAACTCCCATTGAGATTTATCCATTTTTCCCACACGCAAAAAATAAAATTTCCTTCTACGCAAAATTGAATCATGCCTGTTACCGTTACAGACCCACGTTTTTGCTTCAATTGCTTTTGTGAATCTGCTCCATTTGTACATAGGATGGAGTAATATCTTTACTTTTTGAGTGCCAAGAAAATTGCTCTTGAGCGAATTGCTTTGGGCATTTGTAAAAAAATCCGTACAATAACCATCCTTGACTTCAGCTTTGGACAGCGCATCTTCAGCTTGCTGTTCCAAATAATCTATATCATCTTTGCATTGCTGTGTAAGATGTAAGATTGCCTCCTCGCACAAAGGATTGATTTGCTTTAAAACAGGAACCACATCTAAACGAATTCGATTCCTTGTATAATGTTTCTCAAAAATTCGTACTGTCTGTTACATACGGCAATTGGTAATAGCCGCAATATTGTTCCACCTCATGACGCGTAATTCCAATGAGAGGACGAATAATATTATTTCGGATTGGAGGAATTCCGCATAAACCTTTCAGACCGGTTCCTCTGGTCATATGCAGCAAAACAGTTTCACATACATCTGACAACGTATGCGCTGTAGCAATTTTTCCGCCTTTTAAACCTGCCAATTCCTGAAAAAAAAAGAATAGCGTACTTCTCTGCCGCATTCTTCTATACCAATCCCTAATTGGTTTGCCCGTTTTGGACGTCTGTATGCAGGATTTCCAAAGGTATCTTAAACTTTTCGCAAAACAATTCTGCCGCTTTTTTTCGTCTCTGTCCGCTTCTTCGCCTCGCAAACCATGATGTACATGGGCAGCTAAAACCGGCAATTGCATTTGATGCAGCAAATGCAGCAGCATCATAGAATCTGCACCGCCGGAAAAACCAACAACAATTGGCTTTGCATCGACAAGCATTTGATATTGCTGTAATGTCTGCTTTACTTTTTAAAACGATAGGTTCCACAGAATTAGAACGGCTCACGACGAATAACCTCCTGCGAAGTAAAACGCATGAATTCACCTTGCCAATGAAGCGGTACTGTTTTTGTCTCGCCGTGACGGTTCTTTGCAATAATACATTCTCCGCGATTTTTATCTGTTTCTTCGCCGGGCGCCTGGTCGCCGCTGTAATAATCGTCACGATACAAAAACAGTACAATATCTGCGTCCTGCTCAATAGAGCCGGAATCTCTTAAGTCAGATAACACCGGTCTGTGCGCATTGGTGGTACGTTTTTCACTGTCACGAGACAGCTGTGAAAGCGTGATAACCGGAACCATCAGTTCTTTTGCCATGATTTTAAGATTTCTCGTGATTTCTGAAATTTCCTGTACACGGTTATCCGTTCTTCTGCTGCCTGACATCAACTGCAAATAGTCGATAATCACAAGGTCAACATCTTTTAAACGACGCAGTTTTGCCTTCATTTCAGGAACTGTAATTTGGGAACTGTCGTCAAAGTACATTTGCGTTTTGGAGAGAATATCTCCTCCTTCAATCAAACGCATCCATTCTCCTTCATCCAGCTTCCTGTCCGCAGTTTAATGCTGCTTACCATACTTTCAGTAGATAACAAACGAGATGCCAATTGTTCTTTTGACATTTCCAATGAAAAAACGCAACACGTTTTTTGCAACAACTGCAGCATGACGCATAATATTCAGTGCAAAGCTGGTTTTACCCATACCCGGACGTGCCGCAAGCAAAATCAAATCAGAACGGTTCAGTCCTGTAATCGTATCATCCAATTCCTTGATGCCTGTCGGTACGCCCTTAAACATATCACTTTCGGGAGAGTTTAACAAGTCCAAACGGTCAAATGTCTGGATAACCAATTCATTGACTCTCTGTAATCCTTGCATATTTTTTTCCGCGACGAATATCAAAAGATTCTCTGTTCCGCAGCATCTAACAGTTGAGATGCATCTGCAGAACCGTCGGCTGCATCTTCCAAAATCTCTCTGGCTGTTAAAATCAAGCTGCGAATATCATATTTATCCCTTACAATTTTAGCATAAGTTTCTACATTAGAAATAGAAGGAACCAACTGTGCCAACTGAACTAAATATGCTTTTCCGCTGGCTTCATCAAACGATTTTGATTCTTTGAGCTTTTCCAAAACCGTAACGAAGTCCACCGGCTGTCCCAATGTAAACATTTCAAGCATAGCACCATAAATAAGGCTATTGTTGACTTGATGAAAATACTCCGGTCTTGGCAATATTTCAGCAACACGGTCCAAACAACTGGAATCCAGCAGAATTGCTCCCAAAACAGATTGTTCCGCTTCAGGGCTAAACGGCAATGCATTATTATAACCCAGCATTCCGGCTCCTGCGGAGAGTTCGTTTATCGTTCTGTTTTCATCTGCCATACATACACCTCTTTTATCGTTCCATTCCTTATAACGGGGAAAACCTGATGACAAAATGCCATCAGGTATCAAATTGTATTATTCTTTTTCCGTTACCACAGCTTTTACAGTAGCTGTAATACCTGAATATAATTTTACTTCGCATTCATATGTACCGAATGCTTTCATATCCCCCTTTGGTATCAATTTTGCGTTTGTCAACATCAACACCGTATTGTTTCTTAATTGCTTCCGCAATCTCTTTTTTTGCTGTTACGGAGCCAAACAGTTTTCCGCCTTGACCCGCTTTTGCCAAAATAGATACGCTTTTTCCGTTAATTTTATCAGCGGAAGCTTGCGCTGCTTCTGTCTCTTGTTTTATTTTGAATGCTTTTGACTCTTCCGCATTTTTCAGCTCATTTAACGCTTGCGCGTTTGCTTCTTTGCCAATTTTTTAGGAAATAAAAAGTTGCGGGCATATCCGTCGGAAACGTTTACCAACTCACCTTTTTACCACTGCCTTTTACATCTGCAAGCAGTACTACTTTCATATAAAACCCTCCGTATCATTTAAGATTTACTACCGTTTAATGCAGGAAATTTACTTGCATAAGGCAATATATCGCGAATTACCTGAATTAACTCTTTCTTTACCTCATCCATAGTCATTCCTGTTTTTGTGCACCGGCCATAGTCAAATGACCTCCGCCGCCCATAGCTTCAATAATAATTTGAACATTGATATCTCCAAGAGAACGAGCAGAGATATTCACTGTTTTTTCCTGTTTTTGAACAGTACAAAAGATGCATTGACTCCTTGAATGGAAAGCAGCTCATCTGCTGCCTGAGCAGCGGCAACACGCACATTCGGGTAGATTCATCCGTACATGCTATTGCACAGCCATTATAAACTTCTGCTGTAGAAATTAAAGAATATTTTTCTTTATAAGTATCAATATTACTTGCAAACATTTTCTTTACCACTACAGTGTCGGCACCTCTGCGCCTTAAATAAGCTGCCGCTTCAAACGTACGCACACCGCTTTTTAATACAAAGTTCTTTGTATCCAGCATAATACCTGCCAACAGTGCGTCCGCTTCTTCCTTGCTTAAAACCGTGTTTCCAATATATTGAACCAATTCTGAAACCATTTCGGAAGCAGAACTTGCATATGGCTCGTGATAAAATACAACCGCATTGTTAATGTGCTTTACCATCATACGGTGGTGATCAATGACGACCACACGCTGCGCTTCATTGAGAAGTTCCTTGCTTTCCACAAAGTCGGGAGAATGCGTATCTACTACAATTACCAAAGATCTCTGCGTCATCATGTCCAACGCTTCTTCTTCCGAAATAAAAATGGTCTCTTCCGGACCGTGTGCTGCTTCTATTTCATCTACAATAGGCATAGCCATGGTTGCATTACGGTCAATTACGATATAAACAGGCTTTTTCGCGCCTTTTGTTGCTGCACTCCACATGCCGACAGCAGAGCCTACCGCATCTAAATCGGAGAACTGATGTCCCATAATAAACACAATATCACTTGCTTTCATGTGGTCAGAGATAGATGCGGCGATAACTCTTGTACGCACCTTATCGCGTTTTTCAACGCCTTTGGATAGACCGCCGAAGAAATCATATGCATCGTTCTTCTTTTTTCACCGCAACTTGGTCGCCGCCGCGTCCCAACGCCATATCCAAAGCTTGCCTTTGCCCATTGTTCACTTTCAGTTAATGTATCGGCACCGCGTCCGATACCAATGGACACTGTAGCGCTTCTGTTGCCCGGCGCTTTGATTTTCGAATGACATCTAAAATTTCAAAACGTTTTTCCAATGCCCATGCAACATGACGTTCATCGCTTACCAGCAAATAACGATTGCCGCCACTCAGTTTTTTACAAAACCACCCATATCCTGCGCCCAATTGTTTAAGGTGGCTTCCACTTCTGCATTAATACGTGCTTCTTCTGTTGCACTGCAGTCATGTGCCAATTCCTCTTTATTATCAAATGCCGCAATCATAACGCAAGGACGGGTTTGTTCGTATTCTTTGCTGATGTTTTTTATAATCGGTATTATTGACAAAATAGACAATGTAAGCATATTGGGTTTTTTGCAGCAAATACCGTGAATTTTTATCATCAATTGAAATATCGGTACCGTCGGATTCAGCTACCTGTTCCATTGTTTTCGATTGAATTAATTTTAAGATATTTTCGCCTCTATATTCTGAGTCTCTGCCAACATCCATTAAAAAGGCAGTATTTACCCAAATAATATCACCTTCATTGCCTACAATAGCAACCGGAAGCGTAAAATCCTGCAACAGCTGATATTCCCGTCCCGACAAAATTTTGTTGGCCGATTTCATAGCAACGGTTACATGTGACTTAAACTGTACAAATATTACCGTTATAATTGCAATCGAAATCAAGGTTAAAGCCAATTCAATAAAAAATATAATAGGATTCCAGAACCAACTGGCAGCAGTCATACCAGCCATAATAACAGCCAGTACATATAGAATTGGAGACGAAACCCAAACCTTTCGTTTCAAACTCATAACCCCTTTGGTAAACAAACAATGGCACTTTTGATACCGAATGTTTTTGATTTACACACTAAATTTCCATAATAATCGGAAGAATCATAGGATTTCTTCTGGTTTTTTCATAAAGCAGTTTAGAAAGATCATCTTTAATTCTGGTCTTTAATGTGCCCCCAATCATGAATTTGATTTTCAGCACATTCTTCCAATACTCGTGTAACCAAGTCTCTTGATTCTACCATCAGACGTTCCGATTCACGGACATATACAAATCCTCTGGAAACCACATCGGGACCTGCAACTACATGACCATCGCCTTCACTGATGGTACATACAACCACAATTAAACCGTCTTCTGCCAAGTGCTTTCTATCACGCAGTACAATGCTGCCAACATCGCCTACGCCAAGACCATCTACCAAAATTCTTCCGGCAGGAACAGAAGGAAGCTGTTTCATATAATTTTGATTTAACTCTACAGCATCTCCAATGGTTCCAATGAATATATTTTCTGAATTCATACCCATAGAACGCGCAAGTTCAGCATGTTTACGCAAATGCTTTTGTTCACCGTGAACCGGAATAAAATATTGTGGTTTTACAATTCCATGAATAATAATTCTTCCTGACTTGCGTGACCCGACCCGATACGTGAATTTCATGGCTGGATTCATAAACTACATCACAGCCTCTTTTCAACAACTCATCAATTACGGTACTTACCATCTTCTCATTACCCGGAATTGGTTTTGCAGAGATGATAATACAATCACCCGGTCCGACTTCTACTTTTCTATGGTCAGCAAATGCCATACGGGTTAATGCCGACATTGGCTCCCCTTGGCTGCCGGTTGTAATTAATACCACTTTATCTTTTTGGATAACGATTTAGCAAGTCAATATCAATTAAAAGGCCTTCCGGTATATCCAAATATCCCAATTCGGACGCAATTCCCATTACATTAATCATGCTTCTTCCTGAAAGCGCCACCTTTGCGACCATGTTTTGCCGCACAGTTGATAATCTGCTGTACACGGCTGATATTGGATGCAAAGGTAGCAATAATGATTCTTTGCTCTGCTGCCTGCAAGAACAATTTTTCAAAAGCATCACTGATTTTACGTTCGGTTGGGGTGTAGCCGGGACGGTCTACGTTTGTAGAATCCGCCATTAAGGCAAGCACTCCTTGCTGACCAAGCTCTGCAATTCTGCCAAGGTCAATCATTTCTTCTTCTTAAAGGAGTACAGTCAATTTTAAAGTCACCGGTATGCAGCAGTGTGCCTGCAGGTGAGTGAATTGCCAACCCTACAGCAACTGAAATAGAATGGTTTACATGAATAAACTCTACACCAAAGCAGCCAAGACGCACGGTTTGACCCGGCTTTACCGTATTGAGCTGTACTTTTCCCTGTAAACCGTGTTCTTTTAATTTTCCATCTATTAATCCCAATGTTAAAGCTGTACTGTATATTGGAAGTTTTACTTTTTTGAGTAAATACGGCATAGCACCAATATGGTCTTCGTGTCCGTGCGTTATGACAATGCCGCGAATTTTATCCACATTTTTTCAATAAATGTAAAATCAGGGATAACCAAATCAACGCCCATCATATCATCGTCCGGAAGCCATACCGCAGTCTACAACGACCATATCATTGTCGCATTCAAATACAGTAATATTTTTTCCGATTTCATTCAAACCGCCTAAAAAAATAAGCCTTAATAGATGGTTTTGGTTGTTTGCTTTTTGTATTTCTGGAAGGTTGGCTGATTTGTTTGATTGCCATTTTTGTTTCAACCAGATTCTGTGCGGGCTGCTGTCTTTGTGCTGAAGTTTTTTAGCCGCAGGTTGCTTGGGTTGCCTGGTCTGTACTGCTTTTGTTTGCACTTGAACTGCTTTTTCCTCTGTCGGTGCTGCTCCTTTGGAACGTGGTGTTTTAGCTGCATACGGTTTTGGCTGTACCGATTTTGCTTGTAAAACATGAGATTTATGTGATACATCTGCTCCGGCAGTTTTTGAAAACCTTATGCTGTTTTGATTGGTTTGCGTATTTGGAACGACCGCTGTTTGAATTTGCTGTCATACGTTCATTCCATGATTTATTTTGAGTTGCAGAAGTTTTATCTGATGTTCGTGTTTGATGCGCGGAAGGCACCATGTTTTTTGTTCATTTTTACAGCCGATGGGGCTGGAGTAAAAAACAGGAACCTTATCTTCTGTAGATTCCAGTTTCTTTTCAATCATTGTTCCAATATCCTTTTCTGTCACTTTGTAACCTCCAAATTTTAAGGACATAACAATCATAAGCCGGCTCTACAAACGGTGTAAAGCTGGCTTTTTATTCACTTTTCAGTAAAGATGGTTATTTCCGTAATCATATTTTTATTTTCATGTTCTGTTTTCAACAACTGTTTTAAATGTATGTTTTGCCATACATAAATATCTATTTTCTGCAACGATCTCACTAAAAAATAATTCATATATAATCCGAACACAAACGTCTTCTCAATTGTAACCCGATTACATAATACTGTCAAGTATTGGACAGTATAAAGTAGTCAATTTATCTTTCATTATTGTAACCATTTTATACCGTTTCATAAATTTATTGAAAAAATAGTTTTATTCTTTCACTTAGTTGATATTCTAATTGGAAATTGGTATAATTTAAACATGAGAATTCATACTCAAAACATACAATTGGAGATAGTTTTGTGAAAGAGGTAGAAATTTTTACCGATGGCGCCTGTCAAGGCAACCCCGGTCCGGTGGTTGGGGCGCCATCTTACGTTATCAGCAGACAGAAAAGGAAATTAGCGGCGGAGATGCAAATACTACAAACAACCGTATGGAATTAAGTGCGGTGATTGAAGCATTCAAACGATTGAAAAGAACCTTGTGCTGTTACATTATATAGTGATTCACAATATGTTTGTAACGGTATTTCAAAAGGCTGGGCAAAAAGCTGGAAAAAAACGGTTGGCGAAAAAGTGATAAATCCCCCGCGCTGAATCCTGAATTATGGGACGAGCTTTTAACCTTAATTGAACCTCATCATCTTACAGTCGTTTGGGTAAAGGACATGCCGGTCACCCGGAAAACGAACGTTGCGACCAATTGGCAGTTGCTGCCGCAGAAAAATGAAAAACTCCTCCTCACACTAATTTTTTTTTGCTGAAAGTATTGCAATGTATACTAAATTAGTGTATATTATATTTAATCAACAACATTTAGAAAAATTTTCTTATGTTGCTAAACTATTTTTATTAAGAAAATGAAGGTGAATAATATATGAAACGATTTGTATATGCAGATAATGCTGCAACCACACCCGTTTTCACAAACAGTCTTAAACGCAATGCTACCTTATTATACAGAAAAATACGGCAACCCTTCCAGTCTATATGCAGTGGGTCGTGAAGCAAAAAAGCGTTGGAAGAAGCCAGAGAAAACGTAGCAAATCATTTAGGTGCGCTTACCAATGAAATTTTCTTTACTTCCGGAGGAAGTGAAGCTGATAACTGGGCCATTAAAGGCGTCGCTCACGAGCTTGCCAAAAAGGTAAGAAACATATTATTACCTCTAAATTTGAGCACCATGCAGTTCTTCACACAACGGAATCCTTAGAAAAAGAGGGTTTTGAAGTAACCTATTTGGAAGTCTATGAAAATGGCATTGTAAAACCGGAAGATGTGGAAAAAGCCATCCGTGAAGACACTGCTTTGGTTACAATTATGTATGCCAATAATGAAATCGGCACAATTCAGCCAATTTCTGAAATTGGAGCCATTTGCAAAAAAACATGGTGTACTATTCCATACAGACGCTGTACAAGCAGTAGGTAATGTGAAAATTAATGTAAAAGAAGAAAACATTGATCTTCTCTCCCTTTCCGGACATAAATTACATGCTCCAAAAGGTGTTGGCGCTTTATATGTACGCCGTGGCATTCGTTTACCAAATTTAATTTCCGGCGGTGCACAGGAACGTGGCAAACGTGCAGGTACTGAAAATGTAGCCGGCATTGTTGCATTGAGTGTAGCCATGGATGAAGCATATGCCAATTTAGACGAACGCAATGCTCGATTAATTCGTATGCGTGACCGTTTAATTGAAGGCGCTTCCAAAATTGAACGTTCTCGCCTGAACGGCGATGCTGTAAAACGTTTGCCCGGCAACTTTAATATGTGCTTTGAAGGCATTGAAGGAGAGTCTCTGCTATTGAAATTGGATTTTGCAGGTATTTGCGCCTCTTCCGGCTCTGCTTGTACATCCGGTTCATTGGATCCAAGCCATGTTCTGTTGGCAATTGGTCTTCCTCATGAAATTGCACATGGTTCTTTGAGAATTTCATTCAGTGACCAAAACACTGAAGAAGATGTGATTATATCTTAGAAGTGCTTCCAGGTATTGTATCTTACCTAAGAGATATCTCTCCGTTATGGGACGAAATTATCAATAAAAATAAATAAACATGAAACAGAAAGGTGATTAACATGGCATATAGTGAAAGAGTTATGGACCATTTCGCAAATCCAAGAAACGTTGGCGAACTGGCAGATGCAAACGGCATTGGTGAAGTTGGTAACTCTAAATGCGGCGACATTATGAGAATGTACATTAAAGTAGAAAACAATGTAATTACAGATGTAACATTTAAAACTTTCGGCTGTGGTGCAGCAATCGCAACCAGCTCTATGGCAACAGAACTTATCAAGGGCAAGACAATAGATGAAGCTTTGAAACTGACAAACCGAGCTGTTATGGAAGCTCTGGATGGTTTGCCTCCAGTAAAAGTCCATTGCTCCGTATTGGCTGAACAGGCCATTAAAGCTGCCGTAGCAGATTATTATACCCGTCAAGGTATTGATCCAACACCGATTGTAGGTAAAATTGAAGATTGTGACCATCATGACCATTGCGGCTGCGGTGAGCACTAATAAAAAACAGGTATCCAATATTGGATACCTGTTTTTTGCGCGTTCAAAAAAAGAAATGAAAATTTATTTACAAAACAATATTAATCTATTTACAATTGATTCACAACCTGAACCAAAAAACTGTTATAATATAATTGTAATCAAGAGATAGAGTCGCTACTATTTCAAGATTATTTCTCTACCCTCAATCAATCAAATACTTTCAAGTACAAAAGGAAACCAAATCGTAAGATTTGGTCTTTTTGTTTTACAATATAAAAGTAATAAAAATAAGATAATTCACTCTAATATCAACAATCATGCTATACATGTATTTCATATAAAAATTATCTTACTTTATTTTAGCTTCAAATTACATTTTCGTTTTAAACACCAATATTGCCTTAGCACCTCCTGTAATTGCCATTGTTATCAATTCATATCCTTTGCCCAGCATTTCATTTGATTTTTTCTTCTATCTTTTCAGCCATTGAATCTGCTACCGGAGTATACCCAATTACGACTGTTTTATACATCTTAAAATCACCTCTCAAATATTATCTCTTAGAATAACATAATAAATTAAAAAATACAGTATTGCCTACAAATTAAATCCCTTGTTTTTCTTTTTGAGTTTTGCATTGATACGTTTTGCCTCTTGTCTATAATACAAATAAAATCCAAACCAAATAAGAAAAGATACAACCACAGCAATTACGATAGTTCCTGTAATAGCCCATGCTCCTGCTTGCAAAGGAATCCAGCCAACATAAAGTCCAACACTAATATATGTTACCAATCCAATTCCCATATGGATGAACACTTGTAACCCTTTTTAGAAAGTTTTTCATTCTGATACACCAATGACGGTACATAAAAAGGCAATTCCTGTTATCATAGAACCTATTGCCATTTTAGTATAATACCAATGATTCAACAAAAACTTCCTTTAAAAAATAATATCGAATATGATACCACTTAATGTAAAGAATACGCATCCTAGTCCAATTCCACGTAAAATATAGAGTATAATTTTTTTCATCATAAACCTCCTATAAACCTAAATATTCTTTAAAGTTCGGCAAGTACTTTCTGGAAATATAGTCTGTTGCTCCATTTTTTTAGAAATATCTGCATCAAACCATTAAAACATGGCCTAACACTGTCTATACACTTTAAGTTGATAATTGTAAATCTTGATATTTGTATAAAATCTTTTCCAAGCTGATCTGCAACCTGATATAATCTTTTATTAGATAAAAATTGTCTCTTCTCCCCATAGAGAACTACTTGTTCGTTTTCAACTCGCGCCATATAAATCTCATCTGGATTTAAAATAACTATTTTATCATGATCTAAGGCTGTAATTATATGATAATTGCCTTCCAAGGCAATCACCGCGTCTTGAATTTCTTTTGTAACTTCAGCAGTATATATTATCGCGTACGGCTGTTGTACTTCAGATGAAATTTCGATATTAACTTTCAATATATCTCCTCCTTATTTTATCGTCATTTATATTATAAAAGTTGGGAGGTACTTTGTCAGTAGCAAACGGTAAGTGGTAGGATTTAGAAGGTAAAAATACAAAAAACATTGCTGTTTCTTACATAACAGCAATGTTTTTGTATTAGAAAATCAATTGTGTATTATAAAAATAAAAAGTCTGTATTCTTTTACAATACGCAAAAAAATACAGACTAAATAAATATGGTGGGCCATCAGGGATTCGAACCTGGGACCGACCGGTTATGAGCCGGTTGCTCTGACCAACTGAGCTAATGGCCCTTATGAAAAGGATAATTGGAGTGCTTTATTAGCCAAATATACATACTCAGTAATATCCATGATATCATAAATATTACTGAGTGTCAATAAAGACCACTTGTAAAATTATATTTTTATAAAATACGTCATATCATAAATATACAATAAAACACATGTAATAAAAGCGTTCTTTCGTAGTTTATGAAAGAACGCTTTTATTAGCAATTTTTATATTATCTCTTTTCAGCTACCATTAAAAAACATTGGTGTAGCACGATAAGCAATTTGCTTTTTCTCTCCCCAAATTAAATCGGAAACATCTGTTTCACAACAAATTGATTTTGCTCCTAAGTCAAACAGAGTGTTAAAATCCCACTGTGGCCGTTTCACTTTGCTCATTGGCATATTTCTTCTGTAATTTTCCGCTTCCTCTGATAAATTATGAATGACTGAATAGTCCTCACCAAAAATATCACGAAAGTCTTTTTGCCGCTTGTTGATACTGTTTCATCACTTCTTGATCATGATATTTTAAGTTCCAATTCGCATCAAAAATTAATATTTTTCCTCCCGGACGCAACACACGCAGCCATTCCTGATAACTTTGTTTTGTATCCAGCAAAGTCCAAGTAACGTTACGACTAATAATGCAATCAAAACTGTTATCATCAAAAGGAAGTGATTCTCCACTGGCATGTAAAATATTTGCAGATACATTATATAACTGTAAATTTTTCTTTTGCCTCATCCAGCATAGCAGGAGTACAATCAATTCCTGTTACCGTAGCCGCATTTAGATAAAATAATTGGAAAAAATCCGGGGCCGGTTCCAATATCTAAAACATTTTTGTAATCGGTACGGGGTACGTATTTTTCAATTAATGAAATCCATTGATTCGGTAAATTGATTCCAACTCTATTTTACATTTTCACTATACTGTTGTGCTTCACAGCTCCAATTTTTTTCTACTGCACTTTTTAAATTCATAATTACTTCTCCCTATTTTACATCTAATGTCGTCCAATTAATTGGAGCATAATTATTGACCCCCCGGCTCGAAAGTTGTAACCTTATCTGTCATTGCAAAACATGTTTTTGGGTAATATAACGGCACCACAAATGCTTCATCATTGATTTGTGTAAATATTCTATCATAACCTTCTTGTCTTTCGTCTTCATCATGGCATAACAAAGTTTGGTTAATATTTTCGGTTAAAGTATCATCCAACCAAATCCGTGCACGATTTCCGGTTGAAAGTACTGAAAACAGTTGCTTCATATCTCCGTGCGGCAACCATGAATCAGAGGAGGTACGAGTCATAATCATGTCAAAATTAAAAGTTGTCATACTAATTTCATTATAAGTATTGGTATCTACTTCGGATAGTTCTACATTTACACCAATTTTAGCATATTCAGATTGGATATATTCCGCCATAGTTTTCCATTCAGGCAATTCTTCTGACGTATACACTAATTTAACATTGAAATCTTTACCGTTTTTTTCCAAAATACCATCGTTATTTGAATCAGTATACCCAGCTTCTTCTAAAAAGTTTTTTTGCTTTCTCTAAATTATATGTATAACCGGGACTATTATCTTTAGTAACATACGGAACGTTATCTGAATTGTATAATCCGCGTGCAGCTTCTCCAACACCATAGAACAAGTTTTCCACCATGGTTTCTTTATCAATAGCATAATTTAACGCCTGTCTTACTTTTTACATCTTGAAAATTCTCATTTTCTTGGTTAAACGCCATAAAAATAAGAACACATTGTGTCTAATTCTTCAATGCGATACCCAGAATTTTTTAATTCCTGCAAACCTTCCATTGGTATTTTGCCCAATAAATCTCCTCCGATTAAATCTACTTCTCCGCTTTGCAATGCCATAACGCGAGCCTGACCGTCCGGAATTACTTTGAATGTAATTTTAGAGATTTTAGGTTGTTCTCCCCAATAATTCGGATTTGTTACCAATACGAATTCCTCATTTTCAGTATAGATCTCCAACATCCATTGTCCTGTTCCTATCAGAGAAGTAAACTCTCCCATGACATCTCCATCAACTCCAGTGATAGAACTTGGACTTAAAAAACGTACCGGTCTGGGATAAGTCATTTCTTCCAGAATAGGATAAGCGCCTTCCGCAAACTGAATCTGTACGGTATTCTCATCCAAAGCAGTACAGCTTTCCACCTTGTAGGAACTTAAAGAAGAATGGCGGTCATTATTTATCCAGCGTTTCATATTAAAGCATACTGCCTCTGCATTAAAAGGAGTTCCATCTGTAAAAAGTTACTCCTTCTCTTAAATGAAAGGTATATGTTTTACCGTCCTCTGATATATCCCAGCTGGTAGCAAGTAATGATTGTATTCCATCTTTTCCACCGTCTTCTACAAAGCCTTCGTAAATCATTT
>VOFC01006776.1_pt1 | contig 26038 bp, 56 predicted proteins | sample 5384161 | NCBI WGS metagenome assembly VOFC01 (sample SAMN12384722, study PRJNA508395) | human gut metagenome | isolation source: healthy gut B | host: Homo sapiens | reverse complement strand
CCAACTTCCTGATCGACACGGTCAACCAGGTCGCGCATCTGGGGCTGGCGGCGCTGAACATCGGCACGGTGCTGCCGCTGGGCATCAGCTACTACATTTTCAAGATCATCAGCTATGAGGTTGACGTCTGCACCGGCAAAGATCGCGCCGGAGAAAAACTTCATCACGTTTTGCCGTGTATGTGCTTTTTCTTCCCGCAGCTGATCGTCGGGGCCTATCGCTCAAATACCGCGAGATGGCCGACCAGCTGCACGACGGCGCGAACCGCTGCACGCCGGCAAGGGCCGAGCATGGCGCAGAGCTGTTTGTGTTCGGCCTGCGAAGAAGGTCATTCTGGCGGACTCCATCGGCGCACTCTGGACCGACATCATCGGTGCAGGCGGCGTGGGGCTGGCGAATGTCTCGACCCGCTGGCGTGGCTGGGCATCGTCGCCTACAGTTTACAGCTCTACTTTTGATTTTGCGGGCTACAGTGAGATGAGCAACGGCCTGGCCGCACTGCTCGGCTTTGACTGTCCGGCCAACTTCAACCTGCCGTATATCTCGGGCAGCATCACCGAGTTCTGGCGGCGCTGGCATATTACGCTGTCGGGCTGGTTCCGGGATTACATTTACATCCCGTTGGGCGGCAAACCGTAAAGGCGCGGCGCGGCAGCTTTTTAATATGTTCCTGGTCTGGCAGCTACCGGCATCTGGCATGGCGCTAGCTGGAACTTTATCGCCTGGGGCTTTACTACTTTGTGCTGCTGACGATTGAAAAAAACCTTCCTGCTGAAAATATCTCAAAAAAGGCAAGGTCTGGCCGCATATCTATACGCTGCTCTTTGTGGTGCTGGGCTGGGGTCATCTTTACGGCCAACCAGCCCGGCGCGCCGCTGGGACTGCTGCTGCAAAGCTGTTTTGCCCCAGGGCGGCATTTCGCCTGTGTACTACCTGCGCAATTACGGTGTGCTGCTGGTGCTGGGCTGTGTCTGCTCGTCCGCGCTGCCGCACTGGCTGTGGGAGAAAATCAGCAAAAATACTGTGGCAAAGAAACTCCTTGTGTTTTTGCCCTGCTGACCGCGCTGTGCGTCTGCTACGTAGTGGCCGCCACGAACGCTACGGCGCTGTACGCGAATTTCTGAGAGGAGGAACGGACAAATGTCAAAGGTTGTGTACCGTAAAACGGCGGCAGACGCCGTGCGGGGTATCCGCTGCTGGTGCTCTGCGCCGTGCTGCTGTTCGGGTTCTCCTCGTCAATATTGTGTGGCCCAAGCGCACGCAGCTCGAGCAGGAAAACCGCAAAGGCCGCGCAGCTGCCGGCGTTCAGCGTTGCGGCACTGCTGGACGGCAGCTGGCAGAGCGGGTTCTGCCCGCTGGATGGGATCAGTTTGCCTTCCGTGACGCAGCGGTCAACACCCAGCGCGCGGCGGATGAGGTGCTGTTCCGAAGGCGGAGGAGGGCGGCATTCTGCTGGGCAAGGACCACTGGATGTTTACGAAGCTCTTTACCGTGGACGATGCCACCCAGAAGCAGCTTGCTAAGAACGTGCAGGCTGTCAGCGATTTTGCCGCGAACCACCCCGGGCAAGGTCACCTTCCTGCTGGCCCCCGTCGGCCAGCGTCATCTACCCGGAGAAACTGCCCGCAGGCGCACCGATGGTGGATGAAAACGCGATGCTCGATGATATTTTTGCCAAAGTCGGCCAGAGCGCCGATGTCATCGACCTGCGCGGAACGTTCACAGACCTGAAGGACGAATACCTGTATTTCAAGACCGACCACCACTGGACACCCAACGGCGCGTACCGTGCCTATGAGCAGTTCTGCAGCCTCAAAGGGCCTGACGCCGTTTGACCGCGCCGCGCATGAGCCGATCACGGTGACAGACTTTCAGGGCACCCACTACTCGGCCACGCGGCTGTGGAACGTCGAAAACGATGAAATCACCTACTACCCGCTCGACAGCCTGATGACGATCTACAAAATCACGGGCGAGGCCGCCTACGAGCCGGAAACGACGGAAAACATCGTGAATATGCAGAAGTTTAACACCCGCGATAAGTACGCCGCCTTTTTGGACGGCAACAACGGTTATTCAACGATCGAGGGGCCGAGGCACAGGCAGTATTCTGGTGGTCAAGGACAGCTACGCGAACAGTTTTATGCCCTACCTGACCGAGAATTACGCGAAAATCGGTGTGGTGGATTTCCGCAACTTCAAGTACGGCTTGATTCCAAATTGAAAAAGAGAGGCTATGACGAGGTGCTGGTGCTCTACAACTTCCAGACCTTTTATCGCAGACACGAATTGATCTATATTTCCCGTCCGTCAACGCTCTCCTGACAAAAATAAGCGATGCCCGGCCAGAAATGGCCGGGCATTTTCTGTGCCTATTCAAATAGGATTTTCCAGCCGCGGCACGGCAGAGCACTGCCGGGCCCCCCACAGATTGACGTGCCAGAATTGCAGATGGAAAAAATCAGCGGCATCGTTCTGCGGTCAGGGCCGAGAACGCCTGCTGCAATTCGGTGCAGAGCAGTGCCTGCCAATCCTCGTTGTACCCCCCAGCGGCTGAAAATCCGTATCCCTCAGATGGAGTTGCACGGTGGTATCCTCCGCCGTGACGTTGACCCGGTGTCACAGACGGCCTGCCCGCCCGAAAGGCCGTAAAGAAGCGGTCCGTCTGCCCGCAGAGCGCCGCGGCCAGCTGAGCCTGCAAGCCGGAGACGTACACGGAAGGGGCGTCTGCTGCCAGCAGCGCAAAGTCATACCCGCTGTCAGCGCGGTAGGCGGCACTGCACAGCCGTCCGCCTGGGTAAAAAGCTGCTGTGAAGCCGCAGTGCAGGTCGTATTCGGAGCCTTTCCACGGCCTTCATGTCCTCATACAGGGGAGGCCGCGTCCGCGGCCCAGCTGTGGTCGGCGGTGTCCAGCACAAAACCGAAAGCTCCGGCGCGGGCTGGGCCTTGTCGTAGAGCAGCGTGCCCGTCTGCGCGTCAGCCCACCACAGCCCGGCGGCAGGCGGCCAGGTCGAGCAGCCCGTCAGTAGAAGCCGGCCCGGTAGAGCGTCCTCGGCTAGGTGGGGCCTGAGCACGGCGGTGAAACCGCGGGCGGACACGGTTTTGTACTGCACGCCGTCACTCATCGCGTTCTGATTGGCCAGCAGCAGACAGGCGGGATATGCCCCTGCTGCCCGCGCAAAAACACAGCGCGGACAGCTCCCCGCTCGGAGAGCGCCTGCCCGCAGCCGCAGAGCAGCAGCGCGGCGCAAACGGTCAGCAGCGCCTTTAGCCTTCGGTACAGACATGCGGCGGCACCTCCCATCCCGGTCAAGCCCTTCCACAAACCCCAGGTCAGCACATTGCGCAGTGAGGGGCCGCATCTAAATCGAGCTTGCGCAGCACCGCGCACAAAAAGCCAGATGCCGCCCGATACAGAGGAAACCGATCCAACCGGCGGCGCTGTCCTCGGCCTTGTTCTGCCGCCCAGCAGCCGCACCCAGCGCATAAAGGTAAAGAGCCAGCTTGACCGTGACGGCCATGACCCACAGAATGAATTGCAGCCACTCGAGCCGGTTGAAAATGGACAGTGCTCCGCATCGCGCGGCGGCGTGCACCGGGTCGATGCGCAGCGGCATGGCCGCGCCGTAGAACAATTCCAGAATCAGGTGCATCCCCACGTCAAACGCCAGTGCATACGCCAGCCGCAGCAGCGTATGGCGGCCACGCTTTGTCCCGCTCGGGCCAGAGGCGCGGCAGCAGATATTCCGGGTAGAGCGTCAGCTGGTCCTTGACGGCGGCGAGAAAAATCGCCCTGTGTCAAAGTGCGGCAGTTTGCAGGTTCGACGATGCACAGCCGCGAAAGCACCGATGCCAGCATGGCGACGGTTGCCAGTACCAGCAGACAGAGCACGGCATAGGCCGTCTGGGACAGCGCCGAAACCCGCCGCAGATAGACGACAGGCAGCACAACGAGCAGACAGATCGGTCAGCGTGACCGCACCGGGATAAAGCCGGTCCGCCAGCTGCCAGAGCCGCAGCAGCTCCAGTACCGATGTGTAGACGAGCAGTGCGCCGAACAGCAGTTTAAACAGGGGTCGGCGGCCAGCCGCCAGCACCAGGCAAACAGCCAGCCGACGCCGCCAGCAGCGGCGCACAGACCACCGCACTGAAAAGCCCGGCGCGCGGGCCAGTAGGCTGTCTGGCTGCGCAGCAGCACGATTGACGAGCAGACTGACGAGCAGTGCGGCGAAAAGACTGGGGCATTCACGTTTCATCGCGGCTGAGCACCTCCCCGGACTGGGCCAAGGCGGCTCCAGATGCTGCGCACAAAGCAAAGCCGTCCGCACGCTGGCCCGGCCCGGCGGCATGAGCGGGTAGAGATAGTCGTATCCAAAACGGCTCACTGCCGCAGGCCATTGCCAAAATCGTCAGTGCGGCGCAGGCCAGCCCCGGTACACCAAAGCACCCGGCCAGCAGGATCACCGCGAAGCGGAACAGGATCGACTGCTCATACAGCGACGGCACAGCCAGCGTGGCAATCGTCGCTGCAGCGGCCATCGTTAAAACCGGCACGCTGACGATGCCCGCACTGACGGCGGTCTCGCCGATGATGAGCGCCCCAACGAGGCTGACGGTGTGACTGATGGACTGTGGTGCGCGCAACCCGGCTTCGCGCACGATCTCCAATAAGCAGCGTCACGCAGAGCATTTCCATCATCGGCGGCAGTGGCGTCGATGTCTCCCCCTGGGCAAGCTTGGTCAACAAGCTGGATGGGGATGATCTCCGGCGCAAAGGCCACGGCACCATGACGTAGAGCCCCGGCCCGAATACGGCCAACAGAAATGCCAGATATTTTAAAATGCGGATCAGTCCCGCAAACACGGCACTGGAGGCGTAGTCGTCTAGGCACTCGAAATGCTCGGCAAAAAAGCTGGGCACAATGAGCGCATACGGGACAGCCCGCGCTACAAGAACGACGGCCTTGCCCTCACGTCAGGCAGGCTGCAGGCCGTGGCGGGCGTTCGGTGTGGGCAGCTGCCGGGAAAAGATTCAGCTTGTCCTGCTTGAGGAACGACGCAAAGTAGGCACTGTCCAGCAGAACGGGAATCTCCACCCGCTTTCCAGCCGCTTCCCGCAGAGCGTCGATGGTTTCCTTTGGGGCCAGAGTACTGTCATAGCACAGACAGTATTCGGTCTTGGCACGGGTCCTGGCGGTGGAGATTTCTGCCACAAGCGTTCCGGTGCGGAACTGCCGCCGCAGCAGCGAAATGTTATTGCGCAGCAAAGCTCGGTGAATGCCTCCTGCGGGCCGCGCAGGTTGCCCTCGCTCATCGGCGTCGAGATCGAGCGCTGGGGCATCTCCTGCGTCGAAAACGCGACGCCGCGCCGCACGCCGTCGATGAGCAAAACGGACAGTCCGTTGGAGAGCAGTTCCACCAGCGCGGTGCGATCCTCCCACCGCGTCAGGCTCGGCGGGGACGCGGCTCTGGGTCAGCAGATAGTCGCACAGCCCCTCCCCGCCGCCCAACATGGCGGGGTCGCGATCCAGCATATCCAACGCCATGTGGCAGAAACTTTTCCGGCGAGAGGACAGCCCTGTGAACATGACGATAGCGCACGGGATACCGGCAAGCATCAGGCGCTTTTGGTATAAAAATCGTCGGAACGGCCAAACATTTCTCCAGAAGCGCAAGGTTTGCATCCAGCGAACGGTACAGCGATTTTTGCGGCATGGTGTTCCCCCTCTCACGCAAAATAGTGTTGCCGCTTTCGCCGGGAATTTTTATGAGGAGGTGCCGGGATGATTTCTTCGGTTGTGCGTACGGTGCTGGTGTATCTGGCCGTGGTGGTGGCCATGCGGCTGATGGGCAAGCGCCAGCTGGGCAGCTGCAGCCCGCCGAGCTGGTGACGACGCTGCTGATCTCCAACGTCGCATCCATCTGCATCGACGAGCCGGATCCTACCGCTCTCGGCCAGCCTGGTGCCGATTTTCTTTAATCACGGCTCTTGAAATTCTGAACTCCACGCTGGTTTGGTTTTGCCCGAAATATGCCCAGCTGCTTTTGGGAAAGCCGGTGACGATCATCCGCAACGGGGAAATCTTTGCAGGACGAGCTGGCACAGCTGCGAATCACGGCATCCGACCTGGCCGAGGCCCTGCGCGGCAAGGACATCTTTTCTCCCAAGGATGTTTACTGGGGCGTGATCGAGCCGAACGGCAGCATCACAGCGGCCCCACGCCGCAGGACGGCGGCGAGCCGCCTCTGCTGCCGCTGCTCATCGATAAGGCAGTTTTACAAGGAAAATCTTGCCTTTTTCGGCATGGATACGGCAGCGCTGGATGCACTGCTGCGCCGTGAGCAGACGACCCGCGAGGCGGTTCTGCTGCTGCTCTACAACGGCAAAAAATCCATCCTGATACAGAAAAAGGCCGCCCCGAAAGGGGCGGCCTGAAAAAGGTGTGCGTATGAAGCGAAATTGGTATGCCGCAATCATTCTGCTGGCTCTGTGTGTGCTGCTGTTCCGGGCGGGGCAGTATGTGGACCGCACCACCGGAATGCAGCGGCAGCTTGAAGCAGCCTACGCTCTGGCGGAGCAGGGCGACTACCCTGCCGCACGCCGCGCGTACAGCCGTGCGGCCAACCGGGCACTGCGCAGCACTCAGATCCTGGGCCTGCTTGTGCGCCGCAATGTTCTGGATCAGCTCAACCAGACGCTGGCCGTGCTGCCGCCCTGTGCCGAGGCCGACAGCCTGGCAGACCTGGAGATGGAGACGCAGCGCGCCTGCACCCAGATCGAACAGGTGCGGCAATCATTTTTCAGCGGATTTTGAGCGGCTGTCCAGCATATCCTTCAGTTCTTCCATAAAGGTGTTGACATCGCTGAACTGACGGTAGACGGAGAGCAAAACGCACGTAGGCGACATCGTCCATCTGCTTGAGCTCCTGCATGGCCAGATCGCCGATATGGATGGAGGAAACCTCGCGGTCATAGGAGTTGAGCAGCTGCTGCTCAATGCGGTCCACGGCGGCATCCAGCTGGGTATAGCTGACGGGGCGCTTTCTCGCAGGCGCGCAGCATGCCGTTCAGCAGCTTCTGGCGGTCAAAGACCTCGCGGGAACGATCCTTCTTCACGACCATCAGCGGGACCGTCTCAACGATCTCGTAGGTGGTAAAGCGCTTTTTGCAGTTCAGGCACTCACGGCGGCGGCGAATCTTCTCGCCGTCCTCTGTCGGGCGGGAGTCGATGACCTTGGAATCCACTTCACCGCAATAGGGGCATTTCATATCGGTTTACCTCCTTGTGTGGATTTTCAAGCCTGCTTGGGGGCCTTTTTCTTGGTCTTCCAATCGACCCAAAGCGGCGTAGCAATGCAAATCGTGCTGTACACACCGCTGACCATACCGAACAGCAGCGGGAACGCGAAGGAAGTAGATGCTGTCCAGACGGTAGATGACAGAGATCACGCAGACGACGCCCAGTGCCAGGCAGGTGGTGATGGAGGTCATCAGAGAGCGGGCAAAAGCTCTGGTTGACGGACAGGTTGACCAGCTCGGCAAGGCTCATCTGCTTTTTTTGCCGTACAGGGCGCTGTTCTCGCGGATACGGTCATAGATAACGACGGTATCGTTGATGGAGTAGCCCAGGATGGTCAGCAGGGCAGCAATGAAGTTGCCGTTCAGAGGAATGCGCAGGATGACAAAGACGCCGAAGACGACGAACATGTCGTGCAGCAAAGCCACAATTGCGGTAGAACCGGCCTTGAGGCCGCCGATCTTGCGGGAAGCGGTAGGCCACGTAGAGCAGGATCAGCACGCAGGCGGCGACCAGCGCGACAACGCTCTTGAGCAGGAACTCCCTACCGATGGTGGCATCGACGTTGCTGACCTCGTTCTGGACGAAGTTGTTGTCGGGGTACTGCTCATTCAGGGCAGTCAGCAGGTTGTCGAGCTGCTCGGTGGTCAGTGTGTCACTGCCGGGCAGGGTGACAGTCAGGGTCTGGTTGCCGGAAATATCAGAGCCGGTCTGCAGGGTCAGATTGACCTTGCCCAGCTCGGTGCCGATGGTGGACTTCAGGTCGTTCAGGTCAGCGTCGCCCTCATAGGCCAGTGCGTGATCATGGAACCGCCTTTGAACTCAACGTCCATCTTGACGCCGAACACGGCACAGAACACGAGCACAACAGCAATCAGTGCGCAGGGAGAAGGTGTAGAACTTCTTGCGGTTGCCGATGAAGTTGATGGACGGGGGTCTTAAAGTCGGCACCGCCCTCCTTCTTGCCGCCGAACAGCCATGCCTTGCGCAGAGGCTTGAAGTGGACAGCGCCGCGAATCATAACGCGGGTCGCCCAGACGCCAAAGACAAAGTTCAGCAGAACGCTGGTCAGCAGGGTGAAGCCAAAGGAGTAGATGGTGCCGGCCGTGGAAGGTCCGAACCAGAAGAAGATGGGGTTAAAGACCTTGGCCCAGAAGCCGTCCGTGGGGCCGAAAGCGCCCATCAGGATAGCGGCGACGATAACGATGGTCACGTTGCCGTCGATGATGGGGGTCAGGCCCATCTTGAAGCCGCTGTTGACAGCGCCCCTCGAGGGTCTTGTTCTTGGACAGCTCCTCCTTGATGCGCTCGGCGGTGATAACGTTTGGCGTCAACACCCATGCCGATGCCGAGGATAATACCGGCAATGCCGGGCAGCGTCAGCGTGGAGCCGGGGAAAACCGTGAAATAGCCGGACACAACAGCCAGCGTGGCGGCGGCCTGGCCCATCAGGGAGATGACCGCGATGGTGCCGGGCAGACGGTAGCGCACGATCATCAGGATCGCGACCAGAATGAAGGCAATGATACCGGCCTGCACCATGACGTCCAGGCTCTTGGCACCCAGGGACGGGCTGATGGTGGAGTAGCTTTCAGCAGACAGGGCAAACGGCAGAGAGCCGGAGTTGATCTGGTTCGCCAGCGTGGAGGCGCTGTCCTGATCGAAGTTGCCTTTGATGATGGCCTCACCGCCGGTGATGGCCTCGTTGACCGTGGCGGTGGAAATGTTAGAGTCATCCAGCCAGATGGAGATCGTGCCGTTGCTGGCTGCCAGCTCGGTGGTGGCCGTGGCAAAGGCAGATGCGCCCGCAGAGTTGAACTTCAGCTGACGACCCAGCCTTCGGTCTCGTTGTAAGCGGCGCTTGCGGAAGCCACGTCGTCACCGCTCAGATCTCCTCACCCGTGGAAGAAGAACCCCTTGCGGAACACCATCTTGGCGGTGGTGCCGATCTCGTCGATTGCGGTCTGCGGGTTGAAGTCCGCTTCATCGTTCTTCCAGGGAAAACGCACGATGATACGATTCTTGTTGTTGTCGACGTAGCTCTCGTAGTCGGTGATGCCGAGGCCGACAAGACGATCCTCGATAACCGTTTTAGGCTGCGGCCATCTGGGCATCGGTGGCCTCCACATCGTCGGCAGGCATGAACGTAACGTCCACGCCGCCGCGGATATCGATGCCGAAGCGGATGTCAGATGCGCCCTGACGTAGACATTTTTGGTGTCGCCGTAGGTATAGCTCACACCAAAGATGGCCGTCAGGAGAACAGCACGATCAAAATTGCCACGACGAACAACGGCCATGACTTCCCTTTTCTGTTCATAGAAACCTCCAAAACTTGCCCGCACCGGCGGGCGGGATTATATTTTTTCTGCTGGTCGGCCAGCAGCTTTTCAACAACTGCCAGGCGCACACAGACGCACAGCAGTGCAGAAGCAGTTTCGACCTCGTCGAGGCTCGGGTAGGTCGGCGCAATGCGCAGATGCGAGTCATCGGGATCCTTGTGGTAGGGGTAGGCAGAGCCGGCACCCGTCAGGGTCAGGCCGCAGTCCTTGCACAGCTGGGCTACGCGCTTGGCGCAGCCGGGCATGACGTACAAGCTGATGAAGTAACCGCCCTTCGGGTTCGTCCAGTGGGCGATGTTGCCGCAGGGGGTCAGTTCCTCGGCAAAGGTGGTCTTGACGGCGTCAAAGCAGGGCACCAGGCGGCGGCGATGCTTGGCCATGTGGGCCAGAACACCGGCCTTATTCTTGAGAAAACGGACATGGCGCAGCTGGTTCATCTTGTCGTAGCTGATGATCATCGTCGAGAAGCGCTTGCACATGTACTTCATCGAGTTCTCGCTGCAGGCGATGGCGGAAATGCCTGCGCCCGGGAAGGTGATTTTGCTGGTGGACGTGAACATAAAGACACGATCTTCGTTGCCGTACTTCTTGGCCTCGTTCAGCAGGACGGGTGTCTCAATGATCTCCTCGGTCAGGTGATGGACGATATACGCCTCATCCCAGAAAATCTTGAAATCAGGGGGCAGCGGTCTTGAGCGCGGCAAAGCGGCGGATCGTCTCGTCGCTGTAGGTGTAGCCGTCGGGGTTGGAGTACTGCGGCACGCACCAGATTCCCTTGATGGTGTCATCCTCGGCGACGAGCTTTTCAATCATGTCCATGTCAGGGGCCGTCTGGGCTCATGGGCACGGAGATCAGCTCAAAGCCCATTTCCTCGGTGATGGCAAAGTGGCGGTCATAGCCGGGCACCGGGCAGAGGAATTTGCGGTGTTCGACCTGGCCCCAGGGCTTCGGAGACTCCTGGAAACCAAACATCATGCCGATGGCGACCAGATTGTACATCAGCTGTAGGCTGGAGTTGCCGCCGACGAAAACCTCGCTGGGTTTAACGCCGAACACATCGGCAAACAGGGCGCGGGCCTCGGGAAGGCCCTCCAACTCGCCGTAGTTGCGGGTGTCGAAGCCGCTGTCAGTGATGTAGTTGTCTATCTTGAGCAGATCCATAGCCAGGTCCATCTGGTGAGGGCCGGGTTTGCCGCGTGCCATGTTCAGCTTCAGGTTCATGTCCTGAAACTTTTTGTACTGGGCTTCCAGTGCGGCTTTTTCAGCGGTGAGTTCGTTGCGATCCATTGCAAAATAATCAGCCATAAGTACGATCCCCTAAATAAAATATATACGTTTCCCTTCATAATCCTGTGTGTGCCATCCTCTATCTTGGCACAACCACAGGCGTACACTACATTATATACGATTTATCTGAAATAAACAAGCACTTTTTGCCAGATAGTGCGCTTTTTTATGCAGAAAAATACAAAAAAGCACATCTGCACCAAAAACAGATGTGCTTTTTGCAAAAAAAAAGAAAAAACGACCGGACCGTAAGCCGGGTTCTGTATTAAACGACGATCTATCTTGTCCTTGCGTCGCCGCAAGGCTCACGCCCTCTCCGGGACGCGCGGGGCAGCGCATAATGTCCCATACGGATGTTGCTTCGAGCAGGGTTTACATAGCCGCAAAGTCGCCAGTGCGCTGGTGAGCTCTTACCTCGCCTTTCCATCCTTACCGCTTTCGCGGCGGTTTCTTTCTGTTGCACTATCCCTGGGGTCACCCCCGGCTGCCGTTAGCAGTTACTCTGTCTCTGTGAAGCCCGGACTTTCCTCAGGCAGCCCTTTGCGGGCTGTCCCGCCGCCGTATGTTCCACTCGTTTTCTAAAAAGAGTATAGCATATTTACGCCCTGTTGGCAAGGCATTTTATAAAGCAGCCGCAAAATCAGCAGGGCCGTCACGCCGGGCAAGCCCAAAACGCCCGCGAAGAACGCCGTAAAGCGATTCAGCGGCAGCGCAATGCCGGTCACCGGCTCCAACAGGCCCAGCAGGGCCAGCGCGCCAAGACCGCAGACGGCCCCGCCAGCAGACTGCGCATTCCGTGCCGCTGGCGGGCGGCACAGCGCAGTACGGCGATGGCGCAGACAGCTGCGAGCAGACAGGGCCAATATTCGGTCATGGCTCCTCCCCCTTCCGCCCGCAGTGTGCGAAGCAGTGCCCGCCAGCGGCACAGCAGGGCGGCGTGCTGGTAGGTCAGCTGCTCGATATAAAAGGGGTCCTGCGCTTCTTTAAAGGCTCGCTCGTTGGCGTGCAGGGCCTGCACGGTGGTTTCCAGCTCGGCCCTGGCGGCGCGGCGCTCCCGCTCCTGCCTGGAAATGCGTCTGAACATAACCCCTCCGTCACAGCAAAATGCAGATTAGCCGTCGCAGCCCTCGTTGATGATGCGTTCCAGCGTCTGCTGCAGGCGGGCGCGGGCTTCCTGCGGCATATGCAGCAGCTTTGCCTGCACGCCCTCGCTGACCAGCTCGTTCAGGCTCTTGCCGAAAATATTCGTGCTCCACAGCTTGCCGGGGTCGGTCTCAAAGTCCGCCAGCAGGCTTTTTGATAAGCTCCTCCCCTGCTGCTCACTGCCGACGGTGGGCGAAAGCTCGGTGTGGATGTTGGCGCGCATGATGTGCAGGCTGGGGGCGCTGGCCGACAGCCGCACGCCGTACTGCCCGCCCTGCCGGACGATTTCGGGTTCTTCCAATGTCAATTCATCAATGCCCGGCATGACGATGCCGTAGCCCGTGGCCTCGACCTGGTCAAGGGCAGATTTGATCTTGTCATAGGCGCGCTTGGCCCGGGCCAGGCTGACGACGCAGGGGCAAAAGGCTTGCCTCGTCCACGATGTCCAGCCCGGTCTGTTCACCGAGGATCCTATAGAAAATATCCGGGGCGACGGCAGCGGTGATGCTGACACTGCCGCTGGCCAAATCCATGCCGGTCAGGCTGGCGGCGGTGATGTATTCACACCCCAGCTGAGGGCGCTTGCCTGCAAGGTCGGCCATCCGGTGCACCGAGGCAGCAAAATCCAGCATGGACGTGTATAGACCGCGCTTTGCAGCCAGTGCCCGCTTTCGAGCATCGTGACCCAGGCGGGCATCTGCACGGCGATCTCGCGGATCGGGAACTCGTACAAAAAGCGTTTGCAGCAGCTTGTCGAGGGTCTCGACGGTCATCGTCGTGCAGTTCAGCGGCACAACGGCGTGGGCGTAGCGCTCAGCCAGTTCAGTGGCGAGGCGGCGGGCATCGTCACTGTCTGGCTCGGCGCAGTTGAGCAGGATGACATACGGCTTGCCGATGCCGTCCAGCTCTGCGATGATACGGCGCTCGGCGTCGAGATACGCCTCCCGCGGCAGGTCGGCCACTGAGCCGTCCGTCGTGACGACCAGCCCGATGGTGGCGTGCTCCCGGATGACGCAGCGGGTGCCGGTTTCGGCTGCCAGGTCAAAGGGAACTTCGTGGTCGAACCAGGGACTTTTGACCAGGCGCGGAGCCTCGTTTTCCTCGTGTCCGAGGGCACCGTCCACCATGTAGCCGACGCAGTCGATGAGCCGCGCCTTTGAAACTACCGCCGCCCGAAAGGTCGAGTTTGACGGCTTTTTCGGGGATGAACTTCGGCTCCGTTGTCATGATGGTGCGCCCGGCGGCGGATTGGGGCAGCTCGTCATGGGCGCGGGCACGACGGGCCTTCGTTCTTGATGCGCGGCAGCAGCATCAGCTCGGCAAACCGCTTGATAAAGGTGCTTTTTGCCGCTGCGCACCGGGCCGACGACGCCGAGATAGATGTCCCCCGCCGGTGCGCTGGGCAATGTTTTGGTAGATTTGATCCTGTGTCACGGATGTGTCCCTCCTTTACAGCGCTGCGGGGGATCAGCAGACAGGCGGTGTCCGTCGTAAGCTCCTGCGGCGGGTCACCGTTGGTGTCCAGATGGTTGGCGGCGGCCAGGTCACGGGCGCGGGCATGGTAGCGCCTGGCAATGTCAAAGATGCGCTCCCCTGCCGGGCGTAGTAAATATAGAGGGCCGGGCCGTCGCTGTCGTCGTATTCCTCGCCCAGCTCCACGCCGCAGAGCGCGTCAAAGCTCTGCGCCTGGAACAGGGCACCGCTGATCTCGATCTCAAGATCGACCCGCAGCCGTGCGCCGCTCTTGCTGCTGACGACCTGCGCGACGGAGGCCCCGACACTTGGCCACGCACCGTCAGTGCTGCCGGGCCAGAGGCCGTCAGGCTGCCAGGTAAACGCCTTGTCGTAGCAGGTCAGCTCACCGCGGGCATCGCTGATGAATACATGCGCAGTCCCTTCTTGCCCAGTAGTTTTAAATGTGTTTCAGCCTTGTTGCCGTCAGCCTGGCGGCGCACAGGGCACCCAGCGTTACAAAGCAGCCGATGACCGTTCCCTCGGCATCGGGCAGATCGTCGTCAAGCGCAACCGGGATACGCCCGGTCAAATCCGCGGTTTTTCTGCAAAAGGCGGCAGACCGTCTGCACGGTCTGGGTCTTACAGAGCGTGGAGTAGGCGTCCGCCACGACGCTGTACTGCACGCTGCGCCAGACCTCGATGCGCAGCTTCCAGGTCACCGAGAGGGACGCTTCCCTGCGCCGTCGACTGCGCTCAGTGTGCAGGCCAGCACCTCGCCGCGCACAAGGGCTGTGTCGTCTTCGGTCACGCCGGGCAGCTCCAGCGTCTGCTGCACGGCAAGATCCTTGCTGCGCACGGTCAGCTCGCCGGTGTCGGTGTTCTGGCTGCATATTTGAATTTGCAGCGTCCCCTGCACACTGACCTGCCCGGTGGCCGGCGCTGCGCTGCCGGCGGCAAAGCTGCCGGTGATGTCCAGCACGCTCTCCCCGGTGCCGGGCAGCGCCGCAGCGGTCTCGGCAGTCAACGTTTTTCCTCGGTCACGGCGCATTGCAGGCCCTGCATCGTGCGGGTGTACTGCTCAATGCCGCAGTCGGCCAGTGCGGTCAGCAGCTCAGACTCCCGCCGCACGGCTACTGCGGCGCAGGGATGTACGCCCCGCGCAGGTCGATACGGTGCTCGCTGACGGCGCGGCAGTTACAGTATTCCGGCTCGCCCCCAGACCTGCGCAGGCCCCTCGGCATACTGCCCGGCGGGCAGCTCGACCGATTTTTCAAAGGCAAATTTCTGCTCTGTGCGCAGTAGGCGGGCACCGGGCCCTCGCTCTGGTAGTAGACGGTGCAGCGCAGATAGCCCTCGCTCTGCCAGCGCCCGCCCGCCACCCGGTTTTGCAGCACCACCGGCGCAATCAGACACTTGACGATCTTGAATACTGCGGGCAGATAGTCGGGTAATCAAAATTTCGGTTTCGACAGGAAGTTCCAGCCGCGTTTCCCAGCGACCGCCATAGGATGCTATGGTGTCTTTGAACACCTTGAGTTCCATATTGCTTGCCCCTTTCCGGTTATGTTCTGGGGCATTATATGCAGCAGGGCAAAAATAGCCCCCTGCCCGGAACAGGCAGGGGAAAAATTTGGATTCAGACCTTGAAGGCTGCGCGTAGATCCAACGGAAGGCGCGCGGGCAGCGAACTACGACCACATGCATGGCATACACCTCACTTTCCGTGTTTGTGTACGCCATACTATGCCGGGCAGTGCTGCGGTGTTACGCATCGTCGCGGGTCAGCACAACGAGACCGCAGCCGCCGGAGCATTGCAGTTGTGCAGTGTCCGCGATAAACTCATTGCTGACGCCGAGCGGATAGTCCGCGGTCAGCACGGCGTTTTCCAGTGGGTAGAACGCGCCGCGGATGCAGACGCCGGTCAGCCGGCCCTCCATCGGGAAAAAGGGAGAGATACTTCCAGTCCCTGCGCTGCAAAATAAGCTCGCGGCCCGGCACAAGATACCGCAGCTCACTCCGCTCGTTCGCAAGCAGGACCTTCACGCCGTTTTTGGCAAGGTACAGCCCGGTGGCAAGGTTTGCCAGCGTATGTTCTCCAGCCGGGCACCGCCCAGGGCACCCAGCAGCGTGATCTCATCATAGCCCTGCTCCAGAAGCCAGCGCGCGGCGTACTGGGTATCGGTATCGTCCTTCACATGGGGCAGCACAATGGTCTCGCGCTCGGTTTTTTGGGCTGCGGGGCGGAGTCAAAGTCACCGACGATGAGGTCGGGACGCAGGTCAAGCCGTTCGGCATTGCGGTAGCCCGCATCGCAGGCCACAATGAAATCCCCGGGCTGCACATAGCGGCCCAGTGCGGTGGAAACCGGCACGGCGGAAAAAATAACGGCACGCCTGCTCATTTCTCCCACTCCTTCCGTGCGCTGGCTTCCTCATACATGGCAAGGTAGCTTGCATAGCGCGTTTTGCTGATGGTCCCGGCCCGACAGCCTCACGCACAGCACAAACCGGTCTCACTGCGGTGAGAGCAGCCCGTAAAGCGGCACTGGCCGAAGTAGGGCGCAAATTCCGGGAAAGTATGCTGGAGATCTTCCTTGGGAATACGGCAGAGCTTTTGTGCTTCAAGGCTGGCAAAGCCGGGTGTGTCGGCCAGTCTGCCGCCGCAGATCTCAAAAATCTCCACCTCGCGGGTCGTGTGGCGGCCACGGCCAAGCTTTTTGGCTGATCTGGCCGGTCTCGCGGTGCAGCGCGGGGGCCAGCGTGTTGAGCAGGGTCGATTTGCCTACGCCGGAGTTGCCGCAGAAGGCGCAGAGATGCCCTTCAATATAGCCCTTGACCTCGTCAAGGCCCTCGCCGGTTTCGTAGTTCAGCTGTATCAGCGGGATGCCGCTGCCTGTGTAGGCGGTGCGCAGCATATCCGCAGCGGCCAAGTCGGCCTTGGTCACGACAAGCACCGGGCTGCACATCCTGTAGATGGCAGCGGCGGCCAGTTCGTCCAACACCAAGGTGCTGGGCACAGGCTGGGTCGTGCTGGTGACGATGAACAAAATATCCAGGTTGGCGATGGGCGGACGGATAAAGACATTCTTGCGCGGTAAAATCTCATCAATCATCGTGCCATCGGCGGACAGGGCCACGTTATCCCCCGCCACCGGCGTGATGCCCCGCTTGCGGAAGATGCCGCGCGCCTTGCACTCGACGATGCCGTCCGGCGTTTTTACATAGTAAAGCCGCCGATGCCTTTTGTAATATACGCCATGACTTCCCCACATCAGGCAATGGGGTTGCCCTGTGCGTCGCACCGCTGGCCGTTCTCATTCCACATGGTACCGTCGGTCAGCTGATGGATCTGGTGACTGCCGTCAGCACTCGGCCACCAGCTCTCCTGCACAGTGACGGTACCGTCCTCGTTCACAGTGGGTTCGACTGGTTCGGGAGTGGCGACGACCTCGGGCACGCCGGTGGACACCACGAGTGTGATGACGCTCGACTTAGGGACCGTGGAACCGGCATCGGGCTCTGGCTCAGTACCGTGCCCGCGGGCTGTTCGCTGGCCTGCTCGATTGTGCGGATGGACAGGTTCAGCCCCTTTGACCTCATTGCGGGCTTCCTCAATGGTCTTGCCGGTCAGGCTCGGGACCTGGCTCTCCTTGCTGACCTCGGAGCGGCTGACGTACAGGATGACCGTGGAGTCACCCTCGACGGTCTCCCCCGGCGGCGGGCTGGGTGTAGACAACAGCGCCGTTGGCCACGGAGTTGTCGGACATGGGCTTTTGGTCACGCGCAGACCCATATCCTTCAGGGTCTGCCGGCATCCTCGGCCACCATGTTCTTCGTCTCGGGGATCGTGACGTACTGGGTGCCCAGGCTGACGGTCAGCACGATGCGCTGCTTCTCCTTGACGGTACGCCCGGCCTTGGGGGTCTGACGGATGATCGTGCCCGCGGGTTCACTGGAATACTCCTCCGGGAATTCGGCGCGCAGCAGGTTGTTGTAGTCGGTGGCGAGGAACTCGTCCTTTGTCATGCCCACAAAGCTGATGACCTGTACGTCGGCACGGTTGGAGAACAGCAGGTTGCTGGAATTGGTGAAAACCAGATAAATCAGAATGGCCGCACCGATGACGAACGCCACGGCCATGCCGAAGAAAATCGGCAGCAGAAAAAGCCCCTTGGATGCTTTTTTCTTCTTTGGGCAGATTTGCTGCGGCCCGGGTTACGGTGCCGACACGACGGGCGTCACCCGTGCGGATGCTGGCGATTTGGCGCTTCAAGGCTTTGCGCTGTTTACCACGCGGTTGATGTTCCTTTCAGGGTTGTCCTCGGCACTGCGGTACTCATACGCAAACGGATGGACGGGTTGCGCTTGAATTCCTCGATAGCAGCCAGCATTTCCTGGGCACTCTGGTAGCGCTTGTCAGGATCCTTTTCCATGGCCTTTTCGGTGATCTGGCGCAGACCGGCCGGGGTGTGGGGTGCGATTTCCGCCAGCGGCTTCGGCTTCTCCGAAATCTGCATGATGGCGATGGACACTGCACCGTCGCCGTCAAACGGCAGGCGGCCCGACAGCATCTCGTACAGCATAACGCCGACAGAGTAGATGTCGGTGCGGGCGTCGGTGCGCTCACCCTTGGCCTGCTCGGGGCTGATGTAGTGCACCGAGCCGATGGCTTTGTCGCTGACGGTCTGGCTCTGTGCGCGGGAGAAGCGTGCGATGCCGAAGTCCATCATCTTGATGGAGCCATCTGCCAGCAGCATGATGTTCTGCGGCTTGACGTCGCGGTGAATGATGCCCTTGGAGTGGGCGTGCTGCAGAGCACTCAAAATCTGGGTGGCAAAGTGCACGGTCTCCTTCCAGGTCAGGGCACCGCCGCGCTGCTTGAGATATTCCTTTAAAGCGTGATGCCGTCCACATATTCCATGACGATGTATTGCAATTTGTCGGTGACAGAAACGTCATAGACCTTGACGATGTTGGGATGGCTCAGAATAGAGATCGCCTTCGACTCGTTCTTGAAGCGGCGGACCAGTTCCTCATTGTCCAGAAATTCGTCTTTTAATACCTTGACGGCGATCTGGTTGCGTTTTTAAATCAGTGCCGCGGTAGACATTGGCCATGCCGCCGACACCCACGAGACTTTCAATTGAGTAGCGGCCATCCAGCCGTTTGCCGATCAGATTATCCATTGTTGACCTCCGTAGCTTCCACGCCCATCAGCAGGACCGTAATGTTATCCTGTCCGCCCGCCTGCAGGGCGCGGTCTACCAGGATACTGGTTGCATCAAAAAAGGAACCTCGCGCAGTACCTGCGCAATGTCATCGTCCGCGACCATATTCGTCAGACCGTCTGTGCAGAGCAGTAAAATATCCCCTTCTCGATCTCGCAGCGGTTGTACTCCGGCACGATATTGGCCGAGACACCCAGCGCCCGGGTGATCAGGTTTTTTCTGCGGGTGTATAGGCCGCCTGCTCACGGGTGATCTGGCCGCTGTCCACCAGCTGCTGCACCATCGAGTGGTCGCGGGTGATCTGCCGCAGCGACCCTGCGTGGAACAGGTATGCGCGGGAATCCCCGGCGTGTACCACATGGGCCAGTCCGCGGCTGGCGTAGGCGCAGACACCGGTGGTGCCCATGCCCTGCATTTCGGGGTCAGAGGTGGACTTTTCATACACGGCGCGGTTTGTGATATCAAACCCGCGCATGAGTGAAAGTCTTTTCCATGCCAGGCTGCAGGGCCTTCATGTGGCGGGCAAAATACTGCTGCATGGTGTCGGTGGCAATGCGTGCAGCAATGCGCCCGCCGTTGACACCGCCCATGCCGTCGCAGACGATGCCCCAGGCGGTGCCGCCTGCCAGCTGCTGCGCACAGTAATTGTCCTGGTTTTCCTGCCGGCAGCTGCCGATGTCCGTGATCGCGGCAATCTTCATTCGGGTTGGTTCCTTTCCGCTGCTCCGTTGCGGAGCAAGACTCATTTTCCCTGCGCGTCCTCGCGGCGCAGCTGGCCGCAGGCGGCGCTGATGTCGGTACCCAGACGGCGGCGCACCGTGGCGTTGACGCCCAGTGCCTCCAGCTCCTTCTGGAAGCGGTGCACATTGGCATCGTCGGTGGCAGAATAGGGGCTGCCGTCCACGGGGTTGATGGGAATCAGGTTGACGTGCGCGCCCATGCCCTTTGATGAGGTTGGCGAGCTTCTGCGCCATCTCACTGCTGTCGTTCACGCCGTTCACCATTGAATACTCAAAGCTGACGCGGCGGCCGGTCTCCTGCTGGTAGTCCCGGCAGGCCCGGATGAGCTGTTCCACCGGGAACGCATCGTTCACCGGCATCATGCCGGAACGGGTCTTATTGTCCGGCGCATGCAGCGAGACAGACAGTGTCAGCTGCAGATGGCGCTTTGCCAGCTCGTCAATCTTGGGCACAAGGCCGCAGGTCGACAGGCTGATATTCCGCATACCGATATTGACGCCCTCCGGGCAGGAGATAATCTCCAAAAAGTCCATCACATTGTTGAAATTGTGCAGCGGCTCCCCGATGCCCATTAAAACGATGTGAGAGACGCGTTCGCCGGTGTCCTTCTGTGCGGTGTAAATTTCCGAGGCAATCTCCCCGCCGTCAGGTCGCGCACACGGCCCGCCTGGGTAGAGGCGCAGAACCGGCAGCCCATGGCACACCCGACCTGGGTGGACACACAGACAGTATTGCCGTATTTGTAGCGCATCAAAACAGTTTCGATGCAGTTTCCGTCGGCCAATTGCAGAGGTATTTGACCGTGCCATCCTTGGATTGTTGGCGGCGGCGGATGACGGGGGCTGCAATCGTGCACTGCTCCTCCAGCTGGGCCAGCAGAGTCTTGGGCTGGTCGGTCATCTGGGAAAAATCCGTCACAAGCTTCTGGTGCAGCCATTTAAAAATCTGTTTGGCGCGGAATTTTGGCTGACCCAGTCCCACGATGTACGCGGTCAGGGCGTCCAGCGTCAGGTCGGAAATGCAGATTTTTTCGCCCATGCGGGGTCACCTCCTTTTTATAAGAACGAGTTTACAGTCAGTTTCGTTCCAGGATGGCGGCAAAAAACCGTCCGTCCCAGTTTGTGGGGCAAAACAGCGTGCCCAGCGGCCGATGTCCGCCCCGGCAGGCGCCGTTTCGGCTCCACAACGTGAAAATCAGGATTGGCGGAGAGAAATTTTTCCACCTGAGCCTGGTTCTCCTTATAATTGACTGTACAGGTAGAATACACCAAACGACCGTTTTCGGCAAGTGAATCGGCCCCATTTTGCAGGATTTTTTGCTGGCAGCGAGCAGATTCTCTATCCCGTCCAAATCCTTGTAACGAATGTCCGGCTTTTTGGCGATAACGCCCAAACCCGAGCAGGGCACATCGCAGAGCACACGGTCAAATTTGGCCAGTCGGAATTGTGCTGGTGGCGTCATTTTCCACCGCTACGGCACAGGTCACGCCGCAGCGGTCAAAGGATCTCTGCAAAGCGGCACGCGGGTGGGGACAAACTCGCCGCTGACAAGCTGGCCGCTTGTCCTGCATGGCCTCGGCCAGCGTCAGGCTTTTGCCGCCCGGCGCGGCGCAGAGGTCGAGCACCTGCTGCCCCGGGTTGTGCGTCAACGCAGAGCGCGGCAAACTGGCTGGCAAGCCCCTGCACATGGAAAAGCCCTTTTTTAATGCCGCGCTCGCGGCGGGCGAACCGGCAAACTCCACGACCAGCGCCCCCGGCCAGGGGCCGGGCGTCGGTATGGCCCTCCTGCTGCAAAAAGCGCGGTCAGGGCGGTATCGTTCGTGCGCAGTGTGTTGACGCGGATCGTCGTCTTGTCGGCTTTTCATAAAAATGCGGCGGCCAGGGGGAACGCCTCTGCCCCGAACTGCGCATAGAAAAGCTCGGCCACCGGGCGGGACAGGCAGTAGTAGATCGAGAGCCGGTCCAGAGGGTCGGCAAAATCGGCCTCGGAGACATCGGTGGCAGCGGCGCGGCGCAGCACCGCATTGACAAGCCCCGCGGCGCTGGATTTTCCCAGTGCCCGCGTCAGCTTGACCGATTCATTCACAGCGGCGGGCAGCGGCACATTCATGTACCGCGCCTGAGCCAGCCCCGCCCGCAGCACAGCGCGTACCGGCGCGTCCAGCTTGGTGACAGGCTTTTTCGTAAACTGATTTATACGATAGTCCAGCAGCGGCAGACGCTCGAGCGTTGTGTAAAAAAATGCGCGCGGCAAAGGCGGCGTCGCGGCTATCCTAGCGGTGGCGTGCACTTTTTCAGCTCGGCGTCCAGCACAAGGTTGGCGTAGCCTGCCTGCTCCTGGTGCGTCAGGGCCTTGACGGCCAGGCGGCGCGGCGTCACAGGCTGTCCCCCGCTTTCAGGCGGCGGCCTGCTGCCCAGGCAGTGCCCGCCATCGGCTTGCCGCCCTCGGGCGTGACAGTCAGCAGCGCGACTGCGCCGTTTTCAGCGGCAATCGTCAGCGGCTTCAGGGCCAGCACGGTGCCGGGGCTGCGTGCTGCGGGTTTTCGGCCAGGCGGCTTTCCAGTACCTTGATGCGCTTGCCGTCCTGCGCGAACCACGCCACCGGCCAGGGGTTCATGCCGCGCACCCAGTTGTGGATGTGGGCGGCGTCCTGCGTGAAAGTCAAAACGGGCCATGTCCTTCGTCAGCGGCGGGGCCATGGTGGCGGCAGCGTTATCCTGCTTCTGCGCGGGGTCAACTCCCCGCCTCGATTTTTTCCAGCGCCGTGACCAGCGTTCCGGCACCCACGGCGCTGACGCGGTCAAACAATTCACCGCTCGTCTCCTCGGGGTCAATGGCGACCGGCTGCACCATCAGAATGTCGCCGGTGTCCAGGCCTTCATCCAGCTGCATGATGGTCACACCGGTGCCCTCGTCACCGTTGAGCACGGCCCACTGGATGGGGGCGCTGCCCCGGTATTTCGGCAGCAGGGAAACGTGCAGGTTGATGCAGCCGTACTTCGCCGCATGCAGCAGCTGCGGCGGGATGATGCAGCCGTAGGCCACGACGACGATGATGTCGGGGCCAGCTCTTTGAATGAGCGCGTCGGACGAACCGTCCCGCAGGGTGCGGGGCTGGTAGACCGGAAAGACCGTGCTCAACAGCCAGCTGTTTGACCGGCGGGGCCGTTAAAATCTGCTTGCGGCCCACCGGCTTATCGCGCCGGGTAAATACGGCACAGACCTCGTGCCCGGCGTCCAGCAGGGCAGCCAGGCTTTCGGCGGCGATGTCAGGGGTTCCCATGAACAGGATGCGCATAAATCTTAGTCCTCGTTTTCCTCAGGGTAATCGTCCTCATAGAAATGCTCGGCCAGGTCCATGATGGTGATGCCGTCCAGGTGGTTGTTCTCGTGCTGGATGCAGCGGGCCAGCATATCGTCGGCCTCCATCTCAAACCATTCACCGTGGCGGTCCTGGGCCTTGACCTTGACATGCTTCGAGCGCTTGATCGCGCCGTTATGCCCCGGGAAGGACAGGCAGCCCTCGTACAGTTCGACCTGCTCGTCGCTCAGCTCGAGGATCTCCTGGGTTGATGAACTCAATAAACTTGTATTCGTAGTTCTCGGGGACTTCCTCGGGCAGGTCGCGGTCGTCAAGGCAGATGAACAGGCGGCGCATCATGCCTACCTGCGGGCCGGCCAGACCCAGGCCGTTGGCGGCCAGCAGGGTCTTCCTTCATGTCGTCGAGCAGAGTGCCCAGGCGGTCGTCAAACTTCGTGACCGGGCGGCAGACTTTTTTCAGAATCGGGTCGCCGTCCTGTACGATGGTACGCAGTGCCATAAAAAATAACCTCCAAATGTTATAAATCACCGTCAGAATTGAAATCGAGGGATCACGGACGCCTTTCTGCGGCAGCTTTTCTGGCGTCGTAGGCGTCCAGTGTCTCATGCAAAAGCCCGCGGAACGCTGCATCGTTGCGGCATTGCAGCGTGAGCTTGTAGCGATATTTGTTGTTGAGCATCGTAATGTTCATCGGCGCCGGGGCCTAAAATGCGCAGCGGGATATTGGGCTTTTGTGCGGCGTGCTGACCCAGCAGTGCGCCAAACCGCTGGGCTGCGATGAACACGGCCCCTCCTGGTCACCGATGAAAGCCGACGACCACGAACGAGCAGAACGGCGGGTACAGACCAAACCGGCGGAACGTGATTTCTTCCCGGTAGAAGCCCTTGTAGTCCTGGGCGGCGGCCAGCTGCAAAACGGGGTGGTCAGGCACGGATGTCTGGATCAGCGCCCGCCCGGGCAGTGCGGCGCCGCCCGCCGCGGCCCACGACCTGGGTGATAAGGCTGAACACGCTCTCGTATGCGCGGAAGCCCTGCCCGAACAGCAGCGAGTCAATGCCTAAAACGCCGACGAGCGTGACCTTTTTTCAAAGTCAAGGCCCTTGGCAACCATCTGGGTGCCGAGCAGGATGTCATAGTCATGGCGCGCAAACTGCGCCAGCATCGTCTCGTGGGCGTCCTTGCGGGAAGTAGGAATCCTGATCCATCCGCAGGATGCGCGCACCGGGCAGCAGCTCGGCCAGCTCCTCCTCCACCCGCTGGGTGCCAAAGCCGCTGTAACTGATTTTACCGCCGCACTCGGGGCAGGTCTGGGGCAAGGGCTGTACCGTGTGGCCGCAGTGGTGGCACAACAGCGCCTGCTGCGGCTTGTGGTAGACGAGCGGCACGCTGCAATTCGGACATTTCAGCACATGGCCGCAGGTGGTGCACATGCCGATGGTACGGTAGCCGCGCCGATTCAAGAGCAGGATACTTTGCTCGCCGTTGTCAATATTCTCCCGCAGCTCGCGGGCAAGCCGCACGCTGACCTCGCGGGGGTTGCCCGCGGCCAGTTCGGCACGCATATCGATGAAATTCACGCTGGGCAGCGGCCGCCCCGCCGTAACGGTGGGTCAGCTGCACAAGCTGCAATTTGCCGCTCTTCGGCGGCGTGGTAAGTCTCGGTCAGCGGTGTGGCCGAGGCAAACAGCAGCAGGGCGTTTTTCCATGACGGCACGCTTTTTGGCAACGTCGTGGGCGTCAAAGCGCGGGGCGGACTCGCTCTGGTAGGTGTGCTCCTGTTCCTCGTCCATGATGATAAGGCCCTAAATTTTGCAGCGGCGAGAAAACACTGCACTGCGCGTACCTACGACGATATCGGCGTTTCCCCTGCTGGATCATCCGCCATTGCAGCAGTCGCTCGGTATTGTTGAGGGCCGAGTGCTGCACGGCCAGACGGCTGCCGAAGGTAGACTTGAGCCGCCGTATCATCTGCGGCGTCAGGCTGATTTCCGGCACCAGTACCAGTGCGCGGCGGCCCAATCCAGCGTGCGCTGGATAAACTTTAGGAATACGATAGTCTTGCCGCTGCCGGTCACGCCATGCAGAAGCGCCGCGTGGGGTCTGGCATCCTCCAGTTCGGAAGCAGATCGTTAAAAACCTGCTGCTGCTCATCGGGGACAGTTCCAACGGCTGCGGGTCAAACGGGATGGCTGCAAACAGGTCGATGGCCTTGTCCTGCTCGGCGGCGGTCAGCACGCCCTTTTTCGACAAGGCCGTCCAGCGTTGCCCGGGAAATACCGACCTCGTCGAGCTGCCGCGCGGTCAGCGGGCCGTTTTGCAGGGCGGCGACAGCGGCCAGTTGGCGCGGGCCGGACTTTGGCTTTTCCGGCAGCGCGCCCCCGCCAGCGTGTACAGGCGCTCCGGTCGAGAGCGGGTCAGGCGGCCTCTGCATGACGTGGCTGCCGTTTTCCACGACAGCGGGCGGTACTGTGCGCCATACGGGATGACTGCTTTGACGGCCTCGAACCAGGTGCAGAAGGTGCGCTCTTTTAAAAAGCGTACAAGCTCCAGAAGGTCCGGCGTCAGGCGGGCATCCTCGCCAGGGGCGGCGTCGTAGAGCGTTTTCAGCCCCTTGGGGGTCGTCGCTCTCGTCCACCTCCCCGACAGCCAGCACAACGGCCATCCGGGCCTTGCTGCCCCCGGCCAAACGGGCACCAGCACCATGCTACCGGGCCAGACTTTATCGTTTAACCGCGGCGGGATGCAGTAGGAATACAGCTTATCAAAGTGGATCGTCGCATCGTCTACCGCCGCCTGGGCAATCTGCAAACTCATTCGTCGCTGCCGTGCTTAAGCTTGAACTGGATGATGGAGTAGATGCTTTCGGCGCAGCTGTCGACCTCGACATTGACGACATGCTCGTCGTAGTTGACGGAGTTAGCAATCTCTGCCTCGGCACGCTTTAAGCGGCGCTGGATGGTCTCCTCATTTCCGTGCCGCGGTTGCGCAGGCGGCGCTCAGTTCTTCCATATCCGGGGCAGCACAAAGATCGTGGTGGCCCCGGGGTACATTTTTTTGATGTTGCCGGCACCCTCGACCTCAATAACCAGAATGACCGGGATGCCCAGCTTCATGCGGCCCCTCGATCTCGCTGCGCAGCGTGCCGTAGTAATTTCGCAATATTTCGTGTGTTCGACAATCTGGTCATGGGCCAGGTGATCCTCAAATCAGCTACCGTCA
>VOFC01005328.1_pt1 | contig 26057 bp, 61 predicted proteins | sample 5384161 | NCBI WGS metagenome assembly VOFC01 (sample SAMN12384722, study PRJNA508395) | human gut metagenome | isolation source: healthy gut B | host: Homo sapiens | reverse complement strand
TATATCTTTATAATTATCACTATTAATCAAATTATTTAACGATGCTGTTGCATTATCATTTGCTTTAACTTCAACAGGTATTAATGAATCTTTATCTCTAATAAAGAAATCCATTTCTATTGTTCCCTTTTCATTTTTATAGAAATACAATTTATATCCAGCTTTTACTAACATATCGCCAACAACATTTTCATAAATTGCACCTTTATAAGTGTTGAAATTTTCATTCTTTCTTAAATCGTCTTGAGCTTCTTCATCAAGAGAACCTATTAAAATTCCTGTATCTGAAAAAAATACAATCTATAATTATCTGGATTATAATTGCCACCTAGTGGAAGTTCTGGTTGTTCCATACAATATGATATATTTATTATTCCTGCGTTATCTAGCCATTCAACTGTACCAACATATTCTCTACTTCTAGCACCGTTTTCAACTTTAGAAATTTGAAATTTCTTGTTTTCATTTGCAAGAAATGCTGGAATTTTTCTATATACACTTAATATTTTTCCTTGATCTAATCCATGTGCATATTTTGTAATGTCTTCTTCATAATCTAATAATATTTGCTTTTGCATTCCTAATATTCCACTATAATTTTTTTTTGAGTAATAAATCTATTTACAATTGCAGGCATTCCACCAACTACCATATATTCTTTAAAATTAGACATCATAACATCATATTGGGTAGTACTTAATGGTTTAGTCTCTAACATACATTTATAAATATCTTCAATTTGTTCTTCTTTATATCCTTTATGCCCATAGAAATTCTTCAAAAATCCATTGAATACATATCATAATCAATTTTATTTCCTACACTATTTGATTCTATTTCCTTGTAATTTATTCCCATTAAAGAGCCTGAACATATTACATCAAATCTTCCATCTTGATTAAATGATTTTAGAGATGTTGCACAATTAGGACATGCTTGAAGCTCATCAAAGAAAATTAAAGTTTCATTTGGTACAAATTTGAAATCTGGGTTTTTAAAAGATATGTTTTTTAATATATTGTCTACATCAAATCCATTATCAAATATATCTAAGTATTGCTTATCAAGTGCAAAGTTTATTTCTACTAAATATTTATAATTATTTTCAGCAAAATTTTTTATACTATCTGTCTTTCCATTCTGTCTTGCACCTTTTACAATCAATGGCATTTTATTCTTATCATTTTTCCAATCTATTAAATATTGGTCTATTTTTCTTCTTAAACGACTCATATTTTTTTCACCTAATCAGTTAGATAATCTTTCTTATATGTACCTCCACCAAGTAGTGCTTGAACACTTGTTGGGCAACAATGGGAAATAATATAGTCTACTTTATAATTTACTTTTTCTAAATTTTTTATTCCGTTTTGCATTTATTCTTCAGTTGGTAATTCTAGATCCCAGCATAAAAAATCTCTTATTCTAAAATATGCTCCTCTTTTTCGATATTCATATATTCTTCATTATTCATCTAAATTTAATATTCCATCTTGTATATCATGTGATTTAGCACCACCAAATGCAAAGAATTTTTTGCTATCAATATCAAAAATTTCTCCACGCATTAAATGTAAAACCGAATCTCTTATTTTGTGTACTTTTCCGCCATGCCATTCTTCTACTGGATAATCATTATATAGTCTTGTAAAGTTTTCATGATTTCCATTTACAAATAAAGTAGTAAAGTTTTTGTTATTTAACCAATCTAAAGATTCTTTTTCTCTGCTACTTTCTTCTGCATCAATATCCATACTCCACCAAAATCACCACATATTATTACATAATCATCCTTTGTCATTTCGGCTTGTATAGGAAATTTATTCTCAGTAAATCTTGTGTAATCTGAATGGGTATCACCCGTAATATAAATCATATTTATCCCTCTTTTTCATTGTTACTTTGCTTATCATATTTTTCATCTTTAATCTGCATTTCATATTGCATCCTTTTCTCGTTTAGTTCTTCATATTCCATAGTAGCATTAATATCTCTGCTTAATTTTTTTAAGAAATCTTTGCATTTTTATTTTTTTCTTCATTTTTTGATTTTATCTATCTGTTCTTTTCGAACTTTATGTGCTTGATATAGGCTACTTACAACACCAATTTCTCTCATTGCAATACTCAAATTACCTATAATCTCTGTATCCGATGCTTTCAATAATATTACTCTTGCTACTTTCCAAATATCTATACCCAGCTCAAGATTTATTAATAATTTTGAGACAGCTTTTAAGCATTCCTCATCATCTGTTTTATCTAAAATAGTGCATAAATCTTCTATTATCTCTGCATCTTCTATTCTAATAATACCATCTAGAATCTTATAAATATCGTAATAGTTATACTTTTTTTTAACCAATCTACTATTAATACTAAATTATTTTTTCGTTCTTCCTTGTAATTTTTAGCCTCATAAATATACATATTTCTATATTCTAATTTTCTAGTTTTTTGATCCTTGACAATCATATCCAAAAAATCTCTGCACTCTTTTGGATATTTTTCAAATATATTTAATAAGTTAATATCTAATTCTATAATTGATTTTTCATTTTTAATAGGCAAAAATAATAATTCTTTAAAATCATGCAACTTTGTTTATTATTAATAGAATCAATAAATTCATGGCTTAAATAAAAATAATTATACAGTAATGGCAATTCATTCTTGTTATAATAATTAATTATTTTAAATAAAACATTTACATACTTTTTTCTTAATGTATAACTTCCTACTAATAATAGTACAAATTATTATATCTTTATCAGCATTTCTTTCTTTACTTCTAATATAATTTTCAAAAACATTCCCTACATATATGTCTTGCAAAGCTTTTTAATGCTTTAATATCATATCTATCTTCAATTTCAATTACTTTCTCTTTTTCTACTTTTTATTCCTAAATACAAATACTCATTTTTATTATTCTTATATATTTGAATTATTTTATGATATTTTTTTCCAATTAAAAACATTACTTTTTTTAAACTAAATATGACATGAATATTTTCTTTATTCATTTTATTATAATTCTTAACAATTCTTATAATTTCACTTTGTGATATTTTATTAATATTTTTTATATAACTATCTATCTTTCGTTTAGCCCTTTTTTTCAATTTCCCTTCTATTTCCTTTTTCTACTTCCTCATCAAAATAATCATAGCACAAATATTTCCATACATCGTAAAATTTATCGCTTTTTATTTTTTTTGTAATATCTACTATCTAAAGTAATATCCTTAAATGAATAGTAAATTTTTCTTATCAAATCATATCTATATATATCGTGGATATTATCATAGTTATTATAAAAGAATTCAAGAATCTCATTTGCCAAGAAATCAAATTTATATGTTATCGCAATTAATTCCTCATAAATAGACTTATTCTGATTATTTAAAAAAAATTTTACATGCATAAGCAAACAATGCTTTTATTAATTCTATGCCCTTTTCATTATATATAAGTTTTTTTCGATTAATAGTAATTGTTCTTGAATTTACTTCTTCAATATATTCAAAATTATTGTTAATAATTAAATTAATCATTTTGATTCTATATTCACTATACTCTGTTCCTATTAATATCCATTCTTTTATTTTAAAAATCATATTCCACTTTTCATTTTTTAAATTTGCATTAACTATACTTTTTATTGCATCAAAAAAATTTTTTCTCATTAAATCATTGTTTTTATATTCTAAATATTTTATCAATATATCTAATATTTCATTACTGTCTTCTATCCAAATATTATAATATGTAGTTAATACTTTTAAAAAATCATTAAATACAAACCCATCACTAAAAATATAATCATTTTTTTCAATTTTCAAAAGATTTTTAGTTAAATTTAGAATGATTTTCTTATCAAAAAAATCTTTTGCTCTTTCGATATTTCTTGATAAATATGGTGCAACAGCCATAATATCATTACAAACATTATAAAACACACTTGTTGAAATGTTATTTTCAATAGTATTTATATAATTATCAGAAATGATTTCTTTTAATAGTTTATAATTATCTAATATATTATTTTTTCGCTTTTTTTAAAGTATCAATTCGTGTTTCAAGTCTGTAACCCTCATCAAGGCATTTTTTATATTCGATTTCTAACTCCTCATATTCTTTTTTATCCTTTTCTTTTAATTTATTGATATCTTTATAAAAAATATCGTGACCTATTTCTATTAAATTATGTGTCATAACCGTCACTAATTGAATTTCACATCTATAGTTTTTAAAAACACCTGATTCTATTTCTATTGTAATATTATTAGAATTATAATTGAAACTTTTATTTTTAAAAATTTATTACTTTAAATTTGCTTTCAATTAAATCTATAATTCTCCTTAATTGTTCATTATCATATAACACAATTCTTAATCCACATAGATCATACATATTTTTTATATTTCCATCTAACTTTTCCATATTAGTTGTAGATGTTCTTTCAAGTTTTCCCTTTAAAGATTTCAGATTCTTAACTCTTCCTGTTAAATTTTGATATTTAATACCTTCTTCTAATAATAGATTCTCAACTATGTTTTTTATATATTTTTCAAATATAACATAATTCAATTGTAATTCTTGATATTGATTTATTAAGTCTTCTTTCATGTTCCTAATCTCCTCCTATATCAAAATAAAAACATCAATAATTCAATTTCGTTGAACTATTTCATTTAGTTTATTTATTTGTTTAATTGTAAAAAATCTTTTTTAAGTAATTATTAATAATTCTACTAAATTCTTTACTTAAAACTTGTTCATTTTTTATATTATTTTTGTAATCTTCTATACCAAAAAGAGTATAAGTTTTTCTCATTTTCAATCCTTATTTTTAATAGTTCATCTGGCTCTCCTAATATTTTTTTACTTACATCATTAATCATGTTTATTTCAATCTTGTGCTTCAAAATAAGATTTAATATATTTAATGTAATAATACTATAAACAGCTGATATACCTTCATCTAATTCAAATTCGTTTAATCTTGTACAGACCGCATCTACATATAATAGTATAATCGGATATAAGAGCATACTTACTAAATAGATATTTAAAAATTCTCTTGTTTTATCATCTTTTGAGCTATATATACAAATTCATTTACTTTAGTTGCATGAGAATATCTACATAAGGTTTTATATACATATGTTAAAACTCCTTCTCCTAAGATTTTTTCAAAGTTCTCATCTTTTTCTATTACATAAAAATACTTGCTAAAATTCTCTCCTATAAACCTTCTAACATTATCCATACCATCTTTTTCTTTCAATTTAATTATTTTATTATATGAGTTTCTTATTTCAACATTATCATCTAATACAATTCCTTTTAATGTCATTTCATAACAATTTCTTAAAGATGGTAAAACCACATTAATGCAATCTTTATTCACTAGTTTTATAGTATCAACAATTAATTCTCCAGAAGCACATAAATTATTCTTGGCAGATAAACTTAATTGATTACTATTTTCTATCATTTTTATTATTTGTTTTATCTGCTTTGCATACATATTATTGCATATTTTTATAAAATCTTTTAAGTCTTCCATAAATTAATTCCTCCATTTTATAACAAAAAAGCAAGATATTGATATATTAATACCTTGCCATTTAATCACACATTTAATCTATGTCTTATTTCGTCTAATCTTTCTCCATTATACATAAAATATCTAGGTCCACATATTCCTCTTCTTTTTTCCTAATAGTATTTTAGCTAATCCTGTTAAATACATTTCTTTATTTTGATATTGTATTTTTTCTATCATTTATTACAATGCATGTAATACTAGGATCATTTATATATTCCAATGTTGCACCAATAGGAATTTGACATTTAAGAAATGAAAAATTCTCTGCTTTATCTTGAACTTCAGTTTCAATTTCCTCTGCCGTCTGTTCATCTTCTTGTTCTTTCTTTGTTAATTTCATTTTCTTTTTAGCTTATCTGTTCGACAATTAATTTCTGCTATAGCTTCTAAAATTTCATAAGCATCTTCAGCACTCATTGCATAAAATTCTCTTACTCTTTTTTTCCCTTCATATGTATCTACGGATCTTAATTCTGGACTCAATTTATCTATAATTTCATGAACTTTCTTATCTGAAAGACTTGATTCGACTTCATAAGTTGCATATACTCTAAATGCAAATGGTGTACATTCACTTTTATTTAATTTTTCCAATCTTTTCTTTATATCTTGTGTATAACCAATCTTAACATACTCTGGAAAAGATGGATTAGTTAATATATATATAACTCCATTTTCTTCTTTCATACAAAAACCTCTTTCCATATTTTATATATTCTCTATACTACTCCCATAAATTCTTCATCTAGTATTTTCTTTCGTGTATTCCAATCTGGCATAAAAATTGTTACAAAATTGTAGAAACTTTTACTATGATTTGGATATTTAAAGTGTGATAACTCATGAAGTACAACATATTCAATACAACAAATTGGAGTTTTAATCAAATTCAAATTAAAAATCACTTTGTTATTACTTGGCAAACAGCTTCCCCATCTACTTTTCATCTGTCTTATTTCTATTTTGGGAACTTTAATGTTATATTTTTTTAGTTCTGTTTGATATTTCTTAACTAATTCAGTTAAGATCCCAATAGCATATTCTTTTAGCCACTTATAATATACTTTTTCAATATATTTTTTATTTTCAATGTATTTTTCTTTTATATGAATTTCAAAATATCTACCTTTTATTAAAATATCATTTTTTATATCAGGTATTATTTTCATTTTATATTGTTTTCCTAACAAATAAACCGTTTCACCATTTTCAAAAGTAATGTTTTCCTTCTCTTCAGTAAATGAATCATAATAATTTTGTTGTTTCTTTATCCATTCTGCTTTCTTTTTTATGAATTCTTTTGCTATTTCAATTTCCATTTTCATTGGTATTGACATAGTTACTTTTTTTTATCTAAATTAACTTTTAAATTAATATTTTTGACATTTTTTTTCTTTGTACAAAAAATACTATTTTTTCTCCATTGATATCAACAGATTCTTTTTCCATAACTACATCCTTTCTGATTTTAGTATTTAATTAAAGCAATTCCTATTATTTCTTCTATTATCAAGTCAATTTCATCAAATGATATATTTATATTTTTTCTTGCTTTATATGTATAAATTGTATCTTCTATAAATTGTGCTAATTCATTATGAATATCTTTATTATTATGCCAGTCCACTTTTACCTTATTCTCTATTTCTTTTTGAATTACTAATGTAATATCTCCTAATTCCTCAATATTTGCTTTTTTCATTCATTTTGGAACTAATCTATCATATATTACACCATAAAAAGCTCTAGAATTTTCTGTTGTGATATTTGAAGGATAATTAATACCTGAATTTCCTTTTATAAAATCGTCTCTTATATTTTGCATTTTTTCCAAATATTCGCTATCTGAAATTCTTCTATTTCTGTATTCTTCAATTGTTTCTTCAATTCTTTGAGAGAACTTTTTATAATAAGCTGGATCACTTTTCGCTTTTTGACTTATGGTTCTTGTAATTCTTGTTCTTATAGTATCAGCTTTACCTCTCTTAGATTCTATTTTTTCCAACTCTTTTTCAAAATTTTCTGAATCTGTAATATCTACAGGTTCTGTTATTCGCATCATTTCTTTAGCTACAACATAATTATCAAGAAGTTTTTGCATTTTTGCCTCATATTCCTTATGATCAATTGTTTCTGAATATCTTAATTTTACTGTAGCTCTTAATTTTTGGTAAAAAGCTAATGCTTTTCTTAATTCAATTATCTTGTCTCTTCCTATTTTGTAATATGCTGTATCACTAGATAAAATAATTGTTAAAATACTTCCATATTTGCATAATACATCATAAAAATATTTTCTTTTTTCATCATCTTCAAGTAGTTGCTCATATTCTTCTAAATCACTTTTATTCTTTATATCACTGAAAATATCTTTTAATTTTTTCATATAATTCAAATAATTTATCTATTTCAGTATCAATGTAATAAACAGTATTATTTATATCGCTTTCTTCAAATTCTTCTAATCCTGCTTCTTGATACATTGTTAATGCTTTATCTAATTCACCTAATAATCCTCTATAATCCACTATATATCCATAATCTTTACCATCACAAAGTCTATTTACCCTTGCTATTGCTTGTAGTAAATTATGTTCTTTTATTTGTTTATCTAAGTATAATGTAGAAGCTCTAGGCGCATCAAATCCTGTTAAAAGTTTATCAACTACTATTAATATATCAATATCTCCATTTATAAATTTTGATTTTATGATTTCTTCATATTCTTCCTCATTTTTATAATTAGCAAGTGCATTGATGTAAAACTTTTTAACTATATCATTTGTATCTTCTTCAAAATCGTCTTCTCCTTCTCTCATATCAGGAGCAGAAATTACAACTGCAACTTCTAATTCAGGGAATTCGCTTCTAAAAATATTATAGTATTTAACTGCTTCCACTTTTTTATTGCATGCAAGCATTGCATTAAATCCTGTTCCTTTTAAGGTTTCATTATAATTACTTGCAATATCCCATGCTATTAATTCTAATCTTTGTTCAGATGAAGCAACTTTTTTCAAATCTACTCCATTTTTGCATTACTTCGTTTTTAGCTTCTTCCTTTAAATTCTTTGTTAACATTTCAAGTCTCATATCTATAGCTTCTCTTGTAACTTCTTGATCTACCATTTTGCCTTCATAAATTAAAGGAACAATTGCTTTATCTTTTAATGCATCATCTAAAGAATATTTATGTATAAGTCCACCAAATTTATTGAATATATTTTTATCTTTTTTTCATAATTGGAGTTCCAGTAAATGATATATATATTGCTCCTGTAAACACTTCTTGCATTCTTCTATTTATTTCACCATATTGAGTTCTATGTCCCTCATCAACTAAAATAAAAGTATTTTTAGCATCAACTTTAACTCCGCTATTTACAGCAGTTTCAAATTTATTAACAACTGTTGTTATAACTCTAATGTTTTCATCTTTAATTAATTCTGTTAGTTCTCTTCCTGTTGAAGCTCTTTTTAGCTGGTACACCTATTCTATTAAATGTTTTATGTATTTGTTTATCCAAATCTATTCTATCGGTTGCTATAACTACTTGTGGATTTTTTATATCTTTATCTTCCATTATTTTTTTAGTTATATATACCATAGTTATTGATTTACCAGAACCTTGTGTATGCCATACAACTCCACCTTTATTTTTTTTCTTCTTTTATTCTATTTAGCATTGCTTTTACTGCAAAATATTGTTGATATCTACATATTTTTTTAGTTCCAGCTTCAAATATAATAAAATCTTTAATTAATTCAAAAATCTATCTTTTTAAATAAAGATACAATATCTCTATCTTGCTTTGTAATTTGCCTATTAATAACAATATTTGAAAGAATTTTGTTTTGTTCGTCAATATATTGTTCATTCCATGCTGACCAAAATTTTGATGGTGTACCACATGTTGCATATTTAGTTTCATTTTTTATTTGCTGCCATTACTATTTGAATGAACTTAAATAACTGTGGTATGTAATCATTTTTTTGATTTCTTATATTTTGTGAAATTGCTTGTATAATTGGTACTGAAGAGTCTTTACATTCTATTATTGCTAACGGAATACCGTTTACAAATAAAACTATATCAGGTCTAGCATTGTCTTTTCCATTCATTCTAAGAACTGAAAACTCTTCAGTTACGTAGAAATCATTTTTTTCAGGATGTTCAAAATCAATATATTTAATATCAAATGATCTAGTTGTTCCATCAGCCATCCTTTCGGTATATGATTTTCCAAGAGTTAACATATCATATATTTTTTCATTAGTACTAATAAGACCAGTTAGTAAATCTTCATTTAAATCTTTTTACTGCTTGTCCTATTGTACTTGGAGAAAATTTATACGTAACTCCTTTATATTCATAACTATTTATTTCATTTAATTTCTTTATTAATATTTCTTTGAATAATACATCACTTAAAATATTATTTCTTAGTTCTTTATTTTCTTCTTGAGAAATATATTTGTACCCTAATTTTTCTAATACTTCAATCGCTGGTCTTTGACTGGATGTATTTTCATTTGATACTAGTATATTTTCTTCCATTTAATTTGCCCCCATAAATTAAATTTTTATTTTCCACCTATTATTCCAATTGCTGCATTTCCAATTAAGTTAACAATTTCTGCATATAACCAACCATATTTGCATGCATGATCTGTTAACCTTTTAAAAAAAAGCTTTTTCTCTGTCCTATACTTCCATTCTTTTTCATATTGTCTATTATTTCCTTAGCTTCTTCTAACAATTCCTTAATTTCTAATTTATCTTCTTGATCACATTCCTGTTCAATTCTATTTTCTATTCTTGTATATGAGTTATCTATATTTAAAGATGAATTAATCACATCGCCTATAACAACATTTGATCCATCAGCATATATGTTTCCAACATTATATGTATTGCTAGCACTTTCCTTCATTCTCTTAAAATATTTTTCCTCTCTTTCAAAATATGTTCTTCCTGGTTGAGTTAATACTGCATTATATACCGTATCTGAAGCCCAGCTTACTTTTATTAAGCCATTAGACTTCAATTCTCCTATTATTCCTCTTACAATATCTTTTTCATCTTTATTAACTCTATTCGCCAAAAATTCAGAAATATTACCATTATTTTTTTCTATTTCAATTATCTCCTTTAATAATTCTTTTTTCATTATCTACTAATTCTTCAAACAATTCCTTTCTCATTCCCTTCTTTTCGAAGTAATCTAATGCTTCCTTATTAATTGTAGTAAACCAATCTCCACTTAGCCATACATATGGTTTCCCAATATAATTATATAAGTTTAGTGTATTAAAAATATCTTTTATATCTAATTTCATATGTTTAGGAATATCATCCCAATTTCCCTTTACTGTCATCTCTTCGTTTCCATCATATTTATCAATTATTATTCCTAACAGCTCTTCTTCTTTACTTGGTAAAACATTCATTGTACTATCACCTTTACTAAATTGTTTTTTCATTATCTCCTTTTGTTTATCGAATGCGATTTTTTCTATTTGCTTATTAAGTTGTTTTTCAAATTTTTTAGTATCTATTTTTATTTTAAAATTAGACATTTACATCTACCTTTCCTGTTAATAATTTCTGCATTAATCCTTTTTTTAACTTTTTATAGTTTTCAATTATACTTTCTAATTCATTTTTCTGTTTATAGATTAGTTTAACCAAATCTGCAAACCTATTTTGTAATTCTATTTTAGGTATTAAAATCTTTATTTCATTCATTGTAGTTATAGGCAATTGAGATTGTGCTGATCCACTAGTAATCTTATTTTTTATGTTTTCAAGTTGAATTTTAAACTGTTCTATAAAAAATAATTCATTGACAATACTTTTCTTCATTCTTAATATTACCATACCTGAATTTATTCTTACATTTTCAAAAGGTATATCTTCAGTATAAAACGCTAGATTTCCTACAGTTCCTCTAGTTGTTAATACAATGTCTCCTCTTTGTAATTTTCCTTTTTTCTTAACACTTCATCCTTTTCTTTAGTTATAAATATGCAATTATCGAATGAAAAACCTGTATTTGTAACATTTTTTTGCATTTAAAAACAAACAATATTCATCATCAAAAAAAATCCTCTGCTTTAGGATAGTTTTTTTCCTCTATCTCCATCTATTATTTCACAAACAGATGGCATTTTCATATATTCTAATCCTTTATCATTAAAAAAGGATTACCAAACATTTCAACAAATTGAGATTTTATAAATTTATTTTTTTTCTTTTAATAGTTTTTCGTATTTCTGTATTATCAAATCAACTTTATTTAATACTTTAACTATTTCTTTTTGTTTTTCAATTGGTGGTAATAAATATTCAAAATCAGATAAAGCCTTAAAACTCAAACTATTCCTAACACTGCCTTGGGTATTATTTCTTACATCCTCATCAAATCTATGTGTCTGAAAATAATACATAAAATACTCTGGTAACAATTTTGAGCTATCTACTTTAAAGACGACATACATTGGGCTTAAGGCTCCTTCATCATATGTTTTTAAAATATCTATTGAACCCACATTTACTCGTGATGGATTATATGCAAATTGATTTTTCCTTATTATCTTATAATTAGATATATTTTGACTATGTACTGTCCCTTCAAATAATCTTCTTGCTTAACAAATCCTTGTGAGTTAGTAACACTTAAGACATTTTTCACTTTTTTCATCTTTGTTTCTCTCAGTTACTTCTGTTAATACTTCTTTTAATTTTATTCTTTTCCATTTTTCCATTTTCAGCTTCCTTTACAATCCTAATTCTTTTAATGATTCTTGTAATTCTTTTTCTAACACCTGTAATTCTTTTTCTATTTCTACTATGTTTTTCTTTGTTTCTTCTATGTCTATTTCTTCTTCTTCCTCAAATGTATCAACATATCTTTTAATATTTAGATTGTATTCATTCTCTTTTATTTCGCCCATTGTAGCAATATGAGAATACTTTTCAATTTCTTCATAGTTTTTATATGTATTTAAAATCTTTTCTATATTTTCTTTAGTTAAAGTATTTTGGTTCTTACCTTTTTCATATTCTCTACTTGCTTCGATGAATAAAACTCCGTCTCTATTTCTATTCTTTTTTAAATATAACTATTGTTGCAGGAATTGATACTCCATAGAATAAATTCTCAGGTAATCCAATAACAGCATCTATTAAATTATCTTCTAATATTCTTTGTCTTATTATTCCTTCTGATGCACCTCTAAATAACGCTCCATGAGGTAATACAACTGCCATTCTTCCATCATCAGCCAAACTCTTTAACATATGTTGAATAAATGCATAGTCTCCTATACTTTTAGGCGGTACACCATATTCAAATCTATTATATGGATCCATTGATGCTTCCATTTTAAAAAGTATCTCTTTTTCTACCATTTTCTATTGTTGTTGTATTTGCATTTTCAAAACCTTTAGCCCATTTATCTAGTGAGAATGGAGGATTTGAAACTATAACATTAAATTTCATCAATTTATCATTTTCTAAATGTAATGGATTTGCTAATGTATCTCCCCATTCAATATGTGCATCATTAACACCATGTAAGAACATATTCATTCTACATAAATTGTATGTAGAACTATTACTTTCTTGTCCATAAATACTAAATCTTTCACTATTAACTTCTTTAGATGCTTTTAATAATAATGAACCAGATCCACATGCAGGATCGTAAATTCTATCATTTTCTTTTGGCTCAACTAATTTTGCAAGTAACATAGAAACTTCCGCAGGAGTATAGAATTCTCCTCCTTTTTTTGCCCGAATCTCCTGCAAATCTTGCTATTAAGTATTCATAAGCATTTCCAATTACGTCTAAATTTCCTATTTTAGATGGTTTTAAGTCTATTTCTGGTTTATTAAAATCTTCTAATAAAGTTCTTAATATTGCATTTTTTTTTTCTTTTTTTTTCAAATACTAATTCACTATTGAAATTGACTCCTGCAAATAAATTTAAAAGTTTCACACCATTTAAGCTTGTAATCTTTTCTAGTGCTTTATCAATTATTTCTCCAATATTATTCTCATTTCTATTCTCATAAAGGTAATCAAATGTACATTCATCTTCTAAAACAAATTTACTTCTTGATAATGCTCTTTCTATTCTTTCCTTATCCCCGTTATATTTTTCTTCTGCTTTTTCTTTTTCTTCCTTATAGGTATCACTTAAGTATTTTACAAATAACATTACTAATGCATAATCCTTATAGTTTCCTCCAGGTATACTACTTCTTAAAGTATCACAAGCACTCCAAATAGTTCCATTTATTTTATCTTGTAATTGTTTTTCATTCATTTTATTTGTTACCTCCATTTATTAATTTATTTATTACTGAATCATAGTATCTTTCTTTTTTGTTCCAACATTTTTTTTATATAGTTTCTTTTGTTTATTCCATGTATTTACTATCTTTGATATTTGCTCTTGCTTATTTAAATTTAAGTTAGGTATTTCTAGTTTTCTTAGCTCTAAAACAGGAACACTTTTTATAGTTGAGCCAATTAATATTTTTTCAAACTTACGTTTTGCTAAATCGCTTTCCAAAAACCATTTTATAAAATCAATATTATATGTTATATTAAATAAACTAACCATTCTAATAATACAATACTGATTATTAATTAGCTTTCCATCTATTTCATCATCTACCTCAATTACTTTCATGGGAAAAGATAACCTAAATAATATATCTCCCTTCCTAGCAATAAAATTTTCTAGATTTTCTTCACTATAAAATACATCATAATCTATTCTTTCTTCATAATTTTTCAAATTAAAAACCTCATATTTATATGTATTTGATGTAGGATATATAGCTTCTTTTCTTTTTAAAAACAACACCAATTGTAATTTGAGTAATATCTTCTAAAACCATCAATACCTCCTTATTGAGAAAGGCAAGTCAATCGCTTGCCTTTTATCATTTTCTATGTGCTTCACTTGCACAATAATAGCATCCATCCACATCGTCAAAATATCTTCTAGCTTCTCTTACAGCTTCTTTTGCATCCGAAAATAATCCTAAGTATATTCTATTATGTGGTTCTGGCATTCTATAACAACCTTCTTTATGAACTTCATGTTCTCCAGTAGGTTGTGCATTTCTATTTACAAAATATCTAGCCATTTTTTTCTGCTCCTTTCTTTTATATTTGAACAGAAAAGGCATAATAATTGTTGATTTTTTATCATCAAAATGATATAATTATAATGTAAGTTAAACATATTATTATGTTTCAAGTCTTTGATAAGCACCAATTATCGAAGACTTTTTTCTGTTCTAACAAAGTTTTATCACATTTTCCAACAAAAGTCAAGCAAAAAAATAATATTTTGTTTGATATTTTTATTTAGGACAAAAAATATTTAACTATTTTATCTTGTTTTTCTCTTTCTTTTTTTTCCTTCTCATTCTGCTTATTCCACTTTTCTTCCTCAATAAATTTAACATCTTCCACCATCTTATTAGTTCTCTCAATTATATCATCACAATAAAACAATTCTCTTTTTAATATTTTTAATTTTATCAGTTACTTTTATAATTTCTTCAGTAACTATATCTTTATTATCTCCATTCTCTAAACTTTTTCTTTTTGTAATAAAGTCTATTTCTCTCATTATACAAGTTTTTTAACTCATCCTGTTTTAGCTCTTTACAATTTCTAACATCATCCAATGTCCTCAATTTATATTTGCACATCATATTAGCTTCAGCAGAATATTGATCTAATCTTCTTATTTCTCGTCTCATCTCAGGAGACATTTTATATTGCTGCTGTTTCTTTGGATAAACTTTTAATACAAAGCAATAGTATCGAAACAATGCTACCAATCCTTTAGGTTTATACAAATTTTTAGCATGTCCATGATAAATAAATTTGCTTGCTGGAATTGTTGCAACAAAATTCACTCTTTTTCTTCTCTTTTCCATGGATTTATTTCAAAAATAATGTGTCTAATATTATCCATAGAATATTCTTCTCCAAACCTTCTTTCAACTCTTATATTTCTTTTATATGGTTCTTTTCTAATACTTAATTTACCACCTCTATAATAATACTTGTATCCCATAGAAGATAATATATTTTCAAATTGTCTTTGACTTAATGCATGATTTATTGCATAATCTAAATCTTCTTTTGCAAATTGAATATATTCAGATTCTTTTTGTGCTTTTCTTATAATAGTTTTCAAAATTAATTCCAGATTTACACGTCTTTTCTTCTAAAACACTTAATCCATATTCCTCACAAAGTTCATCAGATGTTTTTCTAAGTAAAGCTGTATTTTCTCTATTGCTATAATACTTTTTTCCATCTTTAAATGAAACAGAGTTTAGCACAAAATGATTATGAATATGATTTGTATTTAAATGTGTTGTTACTACAACTTGAAATCTATCTCCCCACATTTCATTTGCAAGTTTTACTCCTATTTCATGAGCAAGTTCTGGTGTTACTTCTCCTTCTTTAAAAGATTGCTCTCCATGAAATGCAAGTATTCTATCAGTCTTCCCATTAATTATTTTTACAAATTCCATTTCTTTTGCTGCATCTTTTGCTTTGCAATTTATTCCTGTCACATAAAATTGTTTTTCAGTTTTGTCTGCATTGGTTGCATACATCAAAACATCTCTAACATTTTCAAATTTATCCATTCCAAATTCGTAACATTCATTTTTGTTTTATCTTTATTTTTTATATAATTTATTGCATTATCTATTCTTGATTCTACCTTCCAAATTTTTGTTGTTGCCATCTTTTCACCTCCATTATTTTTTTTAAAAAGGGATTGGGGAATTTTCCCCATATTGAATTTCGAGCTGAAGAAATTCATTGCTTGCTAATTCATAAAATACCCTATTTTTGTACCTCATTATGTTCTTATTACTACATCATAATAAAGCAAAAAAAGTACCTGAATCATTTACTTAATCCAGGCACTTTTAATACATATTTAAATTACATATCCAGTATAAAATCTTCTTTTAAATTTGATTCTTCTTTTTCTCTTTCACGTTCACTTATTACTCTACATGGTAATGTTTTATACCCTGATAATTTCATTGCAGTGAATCTATTAAAACAGTTATCTAGTATATAATCATCTCCTATTTTAGTAACTATAAATGGAATTATCCTCTCTCTTTCTTGCAATGATAATTGATAATTTTTCATCCTTTCATTATCTAATAATCTAACATCTTTACTAATTATTTTTATTTTTTCTACTGGTATTTCAACCACTTTTTTATAATCTTTCATCCTTTTTTTCTTCCTTTCTCTTTACATTTTTTTCATTTTATATTAAAATATATTTATAATTAATTGGGTTAGTATTTTTAGTTTAGCGACTTTTACTAACTCTTTTTTCATTTATAAGTGTTACTCCATAACACATCTGATATAGTTTATTAATTACTGCATCAGCAAGTTCTTCATCTTGTCCTTCTTTGAATCTTTTAGATAAACCATTCTTATCAAATCTAGTGGTAATAATTATTGGTAATCTATTTTCATTACGATTTTCAATTATAGTATATAATTTTTCTAATGCCCATTTACTTATTCGTTCTGTTCCAAGATCATCAATTATATCATGTCAATATTAGAATATAATTCTATTAATTCATTCTCAGATATGGTATTATCTGCAAATGTTTCTTTTATTTTATTTAACAAAGTTGTAAGCCTTCCAATAAGAACTATTTGTCCTTTTTTCTATAAGTTTATTAGCAATTGCTGCAGCTAAATGTGTTTTACCAACTCCTGACGTGCCTGTTATTATCAGTCCATTGGTTTGCTTTTTTGCAATACATTTTTCTGTATAATCTTCAATAATCTTTATTGCTATATCATTTACTAATTCCTTATTAAAGTTTTCAAAGTTCATATTCTGATAATTCTTCTTCATATAACTATTTTTATATAATTGATTTATTATCTTTCTATAATGCTCTCGTTTCATCTTCAAATAATCTTCTTTATCCTTTTTAGCCCAGTATTGTTTTGATTTTTCACAATCACATCTTTCATATTCTATACAATCAGGTGAAACATTTTCATAAAGATAATCAAATCCAATTGGCTTTAATTCTCTGTTACAGAATCCACATTTTTTAAATTTTTGTTGATAACTTTAGTTAAAACTATATTCTCTGAAACCATTTTTGTCCTCCTTTCCTCTATTCTCATCTTTACTTTCTTCTTTTGTTATCTCTTCTATTTTTTTCTCTTCTTCTGCGTTACCTAACGTTACTGTAACGTTACTTTTTTCACTTTCAGTCTTTAACTTTTCACGATGTTTTCTTTGTCGTTCTCGACCTTGTTCTCTAATTTTTCACATTTATCAATACTTTGATAAACATTCCAATTCTTAATTAGAAATGTTTCCCCTTCTTTTATAAGCATTTCTAATTCTACAAATTTATTCAAAATTTTTTCTATTTTTTTATAAGATTTTCCCATAATCTTTGAAAAATTTTGAATTGTCATTGATTATTTTCTCCAATTTCTAATCTTCCTTCATTATTACATTCAACTGCTAATGCAATTAACTGTATCCATACTCTAAAGTATGTATCACCATATGGAAGTTTGAGAATAATTTGTATCTTTCTATTAGAAAAGATATTTGATTCAACTTTGAACCACTGGATATCATACATGTCACCTCCCTCCTAACTTTGCTGTTAATAATTAACTGAATCTTGCTCTTTTTTTTATTTAGATATTCGTCTAAGACTTGTACTCTAAATAAATACTTGCCACCAACTTTAGAACATGGTATTTGTTTTTGTCTTACCAATTGATTAATTAACCAATATGATATTCCCAAATACTCTGCTGCTTCTTTCATTGTTAGTGTTGTTCTTTGTACCTTTGTAGGTTCCATTTTTTTCACCTCCTTTTTTAAAAATTTTGTTGACATCTGTTTAGAAATGTAGTATATTGTTGTTAACGATGTTCTGGTTGAATTATAATTGCTAACCTGTAAAAAAAGTCAAGATTTATAAAGTTTTTTTTTGATATCACTTTATTTTTCAACCTTAACATTTAAAATTGTTAACGAGGTGAAAATATTGATATTTCCATTTTTCTTACTTGACTTTACAGATAAATATGAATATATAAATACCAATTTTTTTAGAATTGAGTCTTTCGTTTATAGACCAAATTCAACAGAGAATTTTGAACCTGTACTATCCAGTGATAAATTTAAAACCCAAAAAGATTATTATTCTTATCTTTCAGAAAACAATATTTACAACATTGAAAATCGTTATGTTCAAGATATGCGTGTATTTAAAGGAACTATTGGAAACTTTCTATTTGATTTTCTAAATACTAATTCAATTGATAAAATATATATAAAAAAATTAATATTTAGATATGGAATAGCTACTTTAAATAATCCATTAGGAAAAAATTTCCATGAAGATTTTAATTTATTTTATAATGATCCTCGTACAAACAAATACGATGAAAGTATTGATATTGACTACTTTGATTCAAGAATAGATTTTGGAATTGAAGAAGTTATGAATTTATATATATTCTTACATAAGGTATTAAGAGATTTAATAAACTTTTCTTATAACTTAATTGAAGAGAATTACTTAAATGGATTATCTCCATCTCAAAGATATTATATATTTCTTCATTCTTATGAAACAGATGAAGATTTTAACCTATCTGACTTTTTAACTGATGTAAGTTTTGACCAAGAAATAAATTTCACAGAATATGACAACTCTATAAAGAAATCTAAATACAATTCTCCAGAGTCTTTAGCAAAATATCTTAAAAATGAATGCAAAAAAAAAATCATAATTTTCATATTAAAAATTATTTTTATTCCTTCAATTCTCTTTTAAGTGCATATTATTTCAGTGTTTTGTATTTTATAGAAAATAATATACCAATAAAAATATGCAAGAATTGTGGAAAATACTTTGTTCCAGAAAATAGAAATTCATCTATTTACTGTAATAGAATTTATAAAGATAAAAAAACATGCAAAGAAATTGGAGCCAATATTGCTTATAATGAAAAATTAAGAAAAGATGAAGTAAATGCTTTGTATAGAAAAAAACTTTATCAGCAAAAAAGATGTTAGCAAATAGAAATCCAGATATTCCTATGTATTTAGAAAAATATGAAAAATGGAAAGCTGAAGCTAATCAATTTAAACAAGATATAAAATCTGGTACAAAAACACAAGAAGAATTTAAAGAATGGATTGAAAAAACAAAAAAATCTTACTAGGAGGATATATTCTATGGAAAAAAGAGATTTATATGACATTACTGGAACTTTAACAGGTAAAACTATTTTTAAAGGAGAATCTATTCCAGAAAATAGCTACATAATTGTGGTTCTAGTATTTATACAAAATAGTGAAGGAAAATTCTTAATTCAAAAAAGAAGTGAAATAAAAAATGGCAAATATGCTACTACTGGTGGTCATCCAAAATCAGGCGAAAATAGCATTCAAGGAATTATAAGTGAAGTAAAAGAAGAGATTGGTTTAGATATAAACCCTAAAGATTTAAAATTGTATTATTCTGGAAGGTCTGACTCAGAAAAAGTCTTTTGGGATGATTATTATATTAAAATGGATATACCTAATATTCAAAATTTATCTTTACAAAAAGAAGAAGTTGAATCTGTTTGTTGGCTTTCAATAGATGAAATAAACTCTTTAATGAATAAAAATAAATTTTTTAAAAATCACTATGAAGAATTTGAAATATTATTAAATTGGTTGAAGGAAGGTGAAAAAAATGATACATAAAATGAAATTACAAGAAAGTCCATTTGAAAGAATAAAAAATGGAACAAAAACTATAGAATTTAGATTATATGATGAGAAGAGAAGTAAAATAAAAATAGGTGATCAGATTGAATTTTCTAAATTACCTGATTTACAAGAAACTATCCTTGTAGATGTAATAGATTTATATAGAGAAAATAAATTTGAAACATTATTTAGAAAACTAATTGATAATGAAGATGAGATTAAAAGAAAAAACTACATCAATGTATCAATACTATAGTCCTGAAGAAGAGCAACAGTATGGTGTTTTAGGAATAAAAATATCTTTAATAAAGTAAGCTAAGGAGCAGAATATGAGAAAATTAAATTTAATAGTTGTATTTAATAACGATTTAAGTAAAGGTCTTTTTTTTGCATAAGAGCCAAAGAACCTTACAAAGGAAAATATAACTTTGTTGGTGGTAAAGTTGAAGAAAATGAAACAAATGATGAGGCTGCATATAGAGAATTATTCGAAGAAACAGGAATTAGCCAAACTGATATTGAATTAGACCATTTTATGGATCTAAATTATTTTAAATACGAAAATAATTTACAAGTTTATTACGGAATTTTAAAACATGATGTAAATTTAGTTGAAGAAAAAAACAAATTAGAATGGGTAGAACTTAATGAAGAATTATTAAACAATAATAAATTCGGTGGAAATTATAATATTCCTCACATAATAACACAAATTAAAGTATTTTTGCAAAATGGATCAGGACTTGGAAAGTATTAAAATTATATAATTAGAAAGTAGGTGAAATATAAACATGAATAATATCGATTATTTAGATAAAGCACTTGAAGTAAAAATTGATAGACCTCTAGGTAGTAAACATCCTAAACATGGTTTTATTTATCCAATAAATTATGGATATGTACCAAATACAATAAGTGGTGATGGAGAAGAATTAGATTGTTATGTTCTTGGAATATACAAACCACTAGAAACATTTAAAGGAAAGTGTATTGCAATAATACATAGGTTAAATGATAATGAAGATAAATTAATTATTGTACCTGAAAACAAATCTCTTTCTAATAATGAAATAAGAGTTCTAACAGAGTTTCAAGAACAATATTTTAAAAGTGAAATAATAAGAAGTTCAAACTATTTAGAATTTAGCAAAAATATTCCTGAATTATCTGTTACTAACTTAGAAAACAGTTTAAATTTCTATAAAACTGCTGAATTTAGAATAGAATATGATAGACCTGAAAATAAATTTGCATTTATAAGTTTAGGTGAAATACAATTTATGTTACAAGAAATTTCTAATACAGATAAATGGGATGTTGCCCCTCTTTCCCATCCTTTTGGAAATGGGATAAATTTTCAACTAGAAGTAGAAAATCTAGATGAAATATATAATAACTTCAAAAAAATCAAATTATAAAATAACTTTTGATATTGAAGAAAATTGGTATAGGCAAGATAATAAATTATTAGGCAATAAAGAATTTTTGATACAAGATCCTGATGGCTATTTGTTAAGGTTTTCGGAAGATTTAGGAGAAAAAAAAATTTAAATAATACATTCCCCTCCCACCCATAGGTATGCCTGAAAGGAGGTGAAAAAAAAGGTAATGGCTGGGAGTATTGAAAAAAAGAGGAAAGAATAGTTACAGACTAAGTTGCCTTGCTGGATATAACTTGCAAGGAAAACCTATTAAGAAAACTAAAACTGTTCATGGTACTAAAAAAAGAAGCAGAAATAGAACTTGCTAAATTTGTTGCAGATGTTCAAAATGGTATGGTTATTGAAGGAAATCTCTTAAATTTTCTGAATTTACTGAAATTTGGAAAAGAGATTATGGTTCAAAAGAACTTGCTCCTTCAACTTATAAAAGATATTGCAGAATGTTAGAAACAAGACTTCTACCCTACTTTGGGCATTTCTATGTAAATAAAATAAAGCCAACAGATATTATGCAATTCTATGACTTACTAAGTAAAGATACTCAATTAATTAGAAAAAAAGTAATAATGAGGGAAATAAAACTTTAAAACCATTATCAGGAAAGACTATATTAGAGCATCACAGACTTTTAAGAGCAATGCTTCATAAAGCTGTTTATTGGCAAGTAATAGTATCTAATCCTGCTGAACGTGTTCAACCACCTAAAGCTAAAAAAGCCCAAACGAAAATACTATGATGATGATCAATGCAAAATATTGTTAGAAAATTTAGAACAACTTGATGAAGAACAAATTAAATACAAAACAGCAATCATCTTAACAGTGTTTACTGGTGTTAGACTTGGAGAGCTTATGGGACTTGAATGGAACGATATTGATTTCAGAAATGGAATTGTAAGTATAAATCGTTCTAGTCAATATCTAGCAGACACAGGAGTATTTACTAAAGTACCAAAAACAGAAAGCTCTATCAGAGATGTTGCAATTCCTGATTTTGTCATTTCTCTACTTGAGGAATATAAGTTATGGTATGATGAACAAAAATCGCTTTACGGCGAATTATGGATTAATTCTAATAGGTTATTTGTTCAAGCAGACGGCAAACCTATGCACCCTTCTACAATTAGCAAATGGTTTGTAAAATTTATTGGACAAATTGGACTACCTGTAATTAACTTTCATGGGCTAAGACATACAAATGCTACATTGTTAATAGCACAAAATATTGATGTAGCAGTAGTAGCAGCAAGACTTGGACATGCACAAATTACTACAACATTTAATTTCTATGTACATCCTATAATTGCACATAATAAAAAAAAGCAGGATTTGCATTAGAAAACTTGCTACTATCTAAAAATTAGCTAAATCTTTTTTTCACTATAGTCATAAACCTTTTTACGATGTGAAAAAGTAAAAGACTACTAAAAAATATTTTAGGTTTCCCATAGTCTTTTACTGAATTTTTATTAGAAATATCAACTGTTTTGGAGAATTATTTCCCCAACTTTTCCCCAATTTGACATAAAAGTGCCTATTTTTAGCATTATTGAAGTCATTTTTTAACAAACAAAGGCGACTTTATATCCAAAATGGTATTATTATATACTAATTTAACATCTTCATTTACTTTGCACCAATTTAGTAAAAAAAACTTTATAGAACCTCCGATGACTTACAACAGCAATCTTCTTTCCTTCATATTCTTTCAAAATTTTATCAAAAAATTTATTCATTCTTTGCCTTGTATCTTCCGCACTTTCACCATTAGAGGTCTTATACGTTTCTATCTAATAATTGTTCTTGAGAAGGATCTCTTGTACTTTTTCCATTCATAAATTCTCCTAATTCTTCTAGATTTCCTAGTTTTCTTTCGCTTAGATTGCTATCTAAATTAATAGGCAAATTATTGACATTAGCAATATATTTTGCAGTTGCTTTCGCTCTCGTATAAATACTTGACCAAATAACATCAATATTATTTAATTCAATATTTTCGCTTAATTTTTTAGATTGTTCTTCCCCATGTACAGACAATATTTCTTTTCATTAATTGTTTGATTGTCTTCATTTGTATTTCTAATTCCATTTTCATCAATAGTTTCAACATGTCTAATTAAATAAATTATAGTTTCATCATCCATTTCTCTCCTAACTATATTTCATACTCCCATAAGCTCAATTTTCCCTTAGCCTCTATTGGATCATCAAAAACTTCTACATTTTCCAACATCCAACCATAATTTTTCTTTAAAAAGAACTATCAGTATATATATCCTTATTTTCTTTTAACAGCATCTCCTTAAACTCAGGAGACATCTTTATACAATCTACTAGTGTCACTTTTCCCAATATCTTTCCAGTTGGCATATCTTCAGGAATGTATTTTTGTCAATCTTTTCATTGCTTCTTTATCTATTCGCTTTTCCTGCATGTATTAGTAATTCTCCTCTATATTTTTGTTTGCCAACTTCTAAATTCATATCTTTTATCACCTTGCATTATTAATGTTGCCCAAGGTTGTTTTATTGTTAATACTTTCATATTTTCTCTCTCCAAAATATTTTCCTAAATAATTTCTAGTATTATCATATATATTTGTGCATAATTTAAATATATTTTTGGGCAAATAATATTTTACTATTCTCTTCTTTTTATTTTTCTTAACTGTAACTTATAACTCTAATCTCATTTTCTTTTTTCAACTTCCATAAATCCCTAATTGTTTATATAGTTCAAATGCACTTTTTATTTGCTGATGCAACATTTAATTCAAAAAACTTTTGCACCGATTTCATTGCTCCATTCTTTACATTTATTAATTAATTTTGTTGCAATACCTTGATTTCTATATTTATGTTCAACATATAAACCGTCTAATAATGCAATATGTGATATTGTTGGTCCGTTATTCTCTGTTATAATTTTACAATATGCATAACCAATAATTATATTTTCATCATTTTTAGCCACATATAAAACATTATCTTTATTTTTATATTTATTTTCAAAATAATTTTTCACAACATAATTCTTCTTTTAGATTTTTATCATATTTACTTTCATTTATAATCAATTTTGTTAACAGTTCATCACATTTAATTGCGTCTTCTGTATTTTTTACAACCTCTATATACATCTTATCTCCTAAAACTTATTATTTTTTATTCTCTATAATTCAAATTTATATAGGCTTTCGCCACTATTTAGTTTTTCTAATAAATTTAGCACCAAATTTTTCATAGTAATTATTTTTTATTGTACCATTTTTTAATAAAATTTCCAATAAATTTTTTACTAAAACTCTTTTTTATTGTAAACTTATACAATAATTATCATTTTTTTATTGTAACTGTTACAAAAGTAGCAATTACTTTTAAATAATCGCTACTTTTTATTTTATATATTTCATTACAATTTTTTTCTAATTTTTGCCACAAAAAATCCTTCGTATAATTCCGGTTGGACAAACACATAAAGTTCCTGAAATTTTGGTAGTAAGCACTGGCAAACTTTCCAATTCCTTCAAATGAAATCGGTACTATTTCTATTTTTTCATCTTTTAATATACTCTCTACTACATCTTCATTTTCGCATACTAAAAACTGAACAAGTTGAATATACCATTTCATGCCCTGGTTTTAGTAGACTGATTGCTTTATTTTATTTTTTTTCACATGCTGTTATGTGTGCTTTATTGTTTGTAAGTGCTGCTATTTGTGTTGTTTTTTCCCTCCCAGTACTGCTGCCATGTCTAATATATCTGTTTTTCTTTAGGTTCTAATTATTGGTGGTAACATTGATGATAAGCTTTGCATATATATTTTTCCATCTTGATATATTTCCATTTCTTTGTATTGATCTTTTCATCTGGCATTTTTTTGCTGAGCAGCTTCTTATCCATGGTACTTCTTCCATTCTATTTTTGATTCTTGTGGACTCTCATTTTTTATTTCTTCTATGTTGCTTTTAACAGTTTGCCTCTAATGTTGTTTTTTCTTTTTATTTAAGTATCCATTTTATTATTTTTTTCTGTTTCTATTCCGTATTGTTCTTTTAACATTACTTCTAAAAATTCCATTATTTTTCCTTTCCTATCCTATTGTTTCCTTTGTCTGTTTGATATGTTTTTCTATTAAAAATATTTCTGTATAT
>VOFC01004604.1_pt1 | contig 26069 bp, 47 predicted proteins | sample 5384161 | NCBI WGS metagenome assembly VOFC01 (sample SAMN12384722, study PRJNA508395) | human gut metagenome | isolation source: healthy gut B | host: Homo sapiens | reverse complement strand
AGACTCACTACTATTCCCCAAGCCTATGATAATGCTATTTCAATCTTAGAAAAGCACCAAACATTCTTCAATTATGCTTTATTCACAATAGAAAATGTACTTATCAAGCAAGAAATTGAATCGCAAACTAAAAAACAACTATATTACAGCTTCTTATAAAGCATAAAAATGTTATTGACCCTATTATCAAAAAATCTTATTGCAACGCATAATACTTCTACTGACAGTGAAGTTGAGTATAATACCGTTCGTGATATAATTATTGATCAGTTGTCAATCCTTCCTGAATTACCTGCATTTAATTCAGTCAATGAAATCAAAAATACTATTAATACTATCTTAGAATAAAATTAATTATATGAATACATTCAAAAGGTCAAGTACACATAATGTACCGACCTTTTTCTTATTTCAATTATGAAAGAATAGCCTGCAAGGCATAATTGTTCTCCCAGTTTGATTCCTACCGGTATTTCACAATTCACTGTACCATAAGCTGTCGGCACATTAATCACTGCCCCCAAAACAGCTTGTGGAAATGAGATAGTCATATAGTAAACAACGTCTTGACGGTCCTCCAAAACCTTGCTTCTGTTTTACTTGAATATTGATAACCAAATCACCATTTTCTCCACCATTGATTCAGACATTGCCTTTGCCTTTTATTTTTAATACCTGCCCACTGAATATGCCTCTTGGAATACTTATCTCATATATAAATTTCTTCAATACCTTACCTGTATTATTACAAATTGTACAATTATCAATTTTGATTTTCTTCCCCTTACTACAAGGACATATTTCTTCGTGCTGAACAGTTATCTCCTTTCGGCAGCCGAGAATGGATTCCTCAAAAGTAATTTCTACTGTAGTATATACGTCAGAACCACGAATACCTTTTGCTCAGGCTTTTCTGATTTTGTTGTTTTCTTTCTTCTTTTCTGTATTAGTCTTACTTCAGCATCACTGAATATAGTACCAAAGTTAAATATAGACTTATGTTTCTTTTCACGATTTTCTAATATAAGTCTATACGCTCTGATACTTTTGCAAATTTAGCAGTTGCATCTTTGTCATCTCTATGTAAATCAGGATGAAATTGTTTGGATTTTCTCTATACGCTTTTTTACCTGCTCATCTGTTGCCTTCTTAGTAATACCCAATATTTCATAACATTCTTTAATATCCATATCAGAATCCCCTATCATTTGTATTACATTATTTAAGACTGTATTATCAAGTGGTATATGAACATTAGGAATCATATTGACTGTATAAAGTATGAAATATACGATAATTGCCACTATTAAACCTTTAACGATACCACTTATAAAACCAATTGCCTTATCAATTTTTTCACCTAAAGGAACTATTTTTACCGCACTGGATATTAGGTGTATTATCAATCCGAATATAAACATAAACAATGAAAATAACAGTATCATAATGAAAATAACAGTATCATAATGAAAATAACAGTATCATTATGAATGAAGATAATAATTTTTCAGCAGATAAAAATTAACAACATTATTTACCGAATTAATAATTTGGCTTGCAGGATCGGATAAATTAACAAAACCTAAGTTAAAAAAGCATTTCCGTTTAGAAACACCGAACTGTTAATGCTCTGAATAAAACTACTGATTTTATCACTAATACCCGTTTACGACATATATTATATAAAACTGACCGAATTGTCAAAATCAAATTCGTGCGGTTCTTTTTCAGTGTTTTTATGACCTACCACAAATGCTATTGCGAATTCGTAATTTGAGGGAAAATCAAGTGCTTTTGCGTAGTAATCCTTTTTATTGCCGTACATTGCGTCATATATTATGCCTATAACAAGATTTCCAAGTCCCATTGACTGTGCCCGCAAGCGTCATATTGGCTGTTGCTTAAAATCCTTGTCAGCACTCAATATTAAAACAGTCGGTGCATTATAATAAAGTTGTTCGGATTACTTTCAATCTTCGCTTTCGTTTCTTCATCTGGAGCAGACGCAAGCATTTTATTTTCCTGTCTGTGTCAATTTCCTTTAATATCGGATTGTCACCGTCCACCCGAAACATGAATCTCCTGCTTATTTCTAGCGGTCGGTGCTTAAGTGCAGCTCCGTTTAACCGCATTTATTTCTTCTCTTGTAAGTTTTCGTCTGTGTACGCTCTTATTGAACTTCTCTCTTTTATTGTCTTTAATACTTCATTCATAATACATCTTCCTTTCTCATTGGTTCTGTATCTTTATTTGTTCACCTTGAATTCAACGGATAGCATATAAGTTTTCTGAATTCAAATTTCTTTATTCATATCGCCCTGTAATTTGATGATTTTTCATAAAGTGAGTGCCTAATAATATATTCCTTTTTGCAACAAGAAGTTTTTTTCACATTTTCCTTACTGTCGTCAGGTTCGGCATAAACGGCATTTCCGACAAAGTTAAGTCCTGCCATTCCAAGCCCTTTTTCGTTGATTGCATCATAGTAGAGCGGATAATTACCTGCAATATGAGCCATTCCGATTATTGCATAATGGGAGTTGCAAGTGCTTGTATGACGAAAATCAAAGGCATAGTTTCTCGGTGTAATTGTAATTTCATCACCGTAAGAAAATTCGTAATCAAGAGTTCTTCCTGACTGTCCGCCTGTACACTCGCCGACTTTCCAATCAAAAGCAATTCTTACCGTACCATTCATTTTATACGGTGGGAGATTATAAATTGCATTTCTGTTTCCTTTTGTACTGTCTTCAAAAATGCATTACTTTTGCCGTTTGTTCCTTGTGCTACCGCGATATTTGCCAGTTCACCGGGCTTTTTCGTACCTGCCCATTCAAGCTTATCGCCTATATTATACTTTTCATAATCTTCGTTTATATACATTTTCCATGCTACATTATTAGAATCTGTATATTCCGTATAGTCCGCCGTTTGCCAATAGGTCAGGTTCTTCTGTCGGAACCGGTGTTTCAATTATTTCCTGATCTTCCTCTTTGCCGTTTTTAATGCAGCAGCATACTTTGCGGCATTTGCTTTATCATATAGAATTGTACAGATCCGATATATATTAATCTGTTGTCTGCGTCCCACTCAACCTTTTTACCGATAGATTCAGCAATAACTCTGAGAGGTATCAACGTTCTGTCATTTACTACTTGTGCCGGAACGTCCATTTCAAAAGGAATATCATTAATCGTATATTCGCTCTTATCCAAAGTCATATTTACTTTTATATCCGTTTCCCGAAAGTGTAACAGTCCTTGTCAAAGTCATTATATCAACGTCCATACCCAAGCTTTCAGCGATAAATCTAACCGGTACTAATGTTCTGTCATCAACAATTATCGGTTGTAACGTCACTGTTTTCTGTATCAATTTGTACAATATTATTGCCGACATAGGCATTTGCGCTGATCAACTGCCAATTTTACATAATGCACCTGTTTTTGCGTTAATGTCATAGGTACCGTGCGAACCTGTCAAATCAGGGTTTGTGATTTTTGCCGTCTTTTATAACATATCCCTCAAACATAGGTACTTTTGTTGTTTCAGCACCAAGATAATAGCTTAAATTCGGCGGTTGATTGTGAGTAGTTATTTTGTACCGCAACAGACGCTCTGTAATATGAATCATGCATTAATGTATTCAATTTATATGATGTAGGAATTGAAGTCAGTATATTCTTATTTCCTTTTTCATCTGCGGTTTTCCATACAATTTCTTCACGCCAGTCACCGAACAAATCCGCACTTATACAAGGTACTGCCTTTGTACCGCTGTTTGACGCGCAATCATCTGCCGTCATAAGCACGTCAACAACTTGTCCTCCAAAGTTATATTTTGATACGGTTGTACCGTCAAGCAATTCGCTAAGTAAAATCACCGTCCCAATAAACCTTGAAATTCATCGGAACCAGATTTGCGTCGCTGTCAACAATTGCCGTCAATTTTTTCTGAACTTAAAACCATTCCATGTATCAGCTATATTTTCACCGCTGATATTGGCGGGAATTGTTGCAGTTGAGCCCCATACTTCAAAAGCCCTTTGTGTGTAGGGTCTATATCCGCCGAACGACTTCTGCCTGTATCTTTATTTTTTGCTGTAACCCCATTGAACTTCACCTGTTCTTGCATCGTGATACTCGATATTTTGCCATAAGCTGTGATGTTTTCGTGAGCAAACCCGTCATATAGCCGTTAAAATCGGGATCTGTTTTTGCAACATCAAACGCATCTCCATGAGCCAATTTTTTGAGCATTGCCGTCATTATCATATACCTTTACGGCATACATTTCACTTCCGTCATGGTCAATAGCCATAGGTCCGGACAATATTTCGTCTTTTCCGTCAAAATCAACGTCTACCGTTACAAGATTATGGTTGCACGCACCCCATATACTGTTTACATCATCTTTGTTTTTCGGTATTGTGTACCCAATCTTCTTTAAACTTTCCGTCCTCAATATGCCATGCTGCCGCTCTTACGTTATCCACGCACCACGCACCATAACAACGCTCGGTGTTACACCGTCAAGATATGCCAAGCCGAAAAGATAGTGGCTTGCTCTCTTTGTAAGACGTCCTGTATCACTGTATCTGTATGACCAGTCCGAAAGGGGTTCTTTTGACGGTTTTAGGTCTGTTCTGTCTGTTTCCTCACCTGTTTCGCCGTCATATATCGAAAGAAATTCAGGTGTTGAAACTATGTATTGTCTTTCCTTAAATATTGCCAAATTGCTCTCCGACTTTGAATAATCGGTTATTCCGTCACCGTTCGTATCGCCTGTTGTATTTCCTTTTTCCGTCAGTTGTACCCTCGAACGAACGCATTATAACTTCTGCTTTTCCGTCGCCGTCCATATCATATGCAAGGAAGTTTATATCTACTTCATTAATTTCGTTAGGACCTATATCGATTGTCCACATATGTGTACCGTCTGTTTTTGTATGCCTCGATAACAGGATATGATGTTCTTGTGTTAACGTCCATACTGGCACTCGTCTTAACAAAATTTCGTATTCTCCGTCACCGTCAAGGTCTGCAAACCGCACCGTCATCAATGTTTGTATCCCCTTCACGCTCCGTTACTTTTAAAGCCAATATAATTTTTATCCCATGCCGTAGTCGTATACTCTACTCCTGTTTCTTCACCGTTCTCTACTTCTTTTAAAGTATACTCTGCATTTGTACTTGCTCCGGTATGGAAAAAGTTTGTCGTAGTTATCGGCTTGTCATTCAGCTTTTCACCGCTTCACAATAAAGATTGTATGTCAATCTGTTTGAATCCGTACCTAAAAACGCCAGCTTTACAAGCGTTCCGTTTTCTCCCCAGTACTGCCACCAAACCTCTTGAAAGATTTTCAAACTGTCTTTCATTTTTGGTCTTTGCTCATACAATTTTTCTGTATCGGCACGTTGTTTCTTGATTTACTTCCGCTCATAATGACTGAGTGTAAAACCGTCGGAATCATTATATGCGTCAAATTTTACCAAACGCGCACTGCTTGCAAGCATTATCGCAGAAACCACCGCTGAAATCACACGAATTTTGTTCTTCTTCATCTTCATAACACTTCCTTCATAATTTATTTTATATTTAGAATTATATCAAAATTTTTCGTGTTGTACAGATTTTTTTGTGCAAATTCATTATTATTAAAGTGATTATAAGTGTTATAGGAAAAAACAGTGGCGGCCAAAATGCCCATTTTTAAATTGTCGCCAAACATACCTGCTATTTTACCTGCAAATGTAGGACCTCCTGCACAACCTACATCTCCGGCTAGCGCAAGAAATGCGAACATAGCCGCGGCCTCCGCCTTTATAGAGGTTGCGCATCGCTGTATGTTCCGGGCCAAAGTATGCCTACCGAAAAACCTGATACCGCAATCCCGATTAAGCCGGCAATCGCCGATGATGAAAAACGATACCGTTAAATATGAAAGCACATGTTCAACCGCTGAAAACCATCATTTTATACAGATTGATTTTTCTCCGATTTACCGTAAATCGCTCTTGAAAAATACCCATAAGTACAGAAAAATACCGTAGGTCCCTACCAAATCATCACCTATTGATTTTGATATTCCAGGTGCCTTTTCAGCAAAATGCCGACGCCCACTGGCTTACAGACTGTTCACTTGCTCGGCACAGCACATAATAAGTAAAAAATCCCCAAAATGCCTTTGCTTTATAAGTTCTTTTTTAAAGAAAGTCCGTTTTCTTCTTCGTTAATAAGCAGTGCAATAGGCACTTTTAGAAATGTCAATCCGTTTATAACAGTACTGCCGCCCAAACAAGTGCAAGTATCTTCCAATTATCAATACCAAATACATTAAAGAATATTGTTGATATTACTACTACTCCCGCCGTACCCCAACAGTAAAATAGATGTAGCATACTCATAGTTTTGTCTTTATGTTCATTCGGACAAGCCTCAACTATCGGACTTACAACAACTTCAAGCAATCGCCGCCGACTGCATAAAAAGCAATACCGAAATAAATATTCCCCGCCAAAGATCATTCATCATATCGGGCAATATTTTTATCGAGAAATCAATCCCAATGCCGCGAATAAATTATTGCTATAAATAGCCTGTATCCGTTTTAGTCGATAAAAAAATGCCGACGCAAAATCTATTATAAGCTGTAAACCAAAGTTGATTGTAATTAATAATGTTATCTTCGACAGCGGTATACTGTATTGCGATTGAAACGATAATAAACAGCAGCGGTACAGTGTTTATATCGCTTGAACTATTGCCCGATAAAGCGACCGTATTGTACTGTTATAATTAACTTTCATACTTTCACCTCTTAATTTTTTTTGAGTATAACGCGGGTATCTATAAATCAAAGCGGCAGCACTTCATCTGGCAGTGTCAGTTTTTTTAGTTGAATTCAAAGAAGGTGCATTATCAATATTTACAATACCTGTTATGCCATTGTTTCCGCTCATTGCAAAGCTTGTTCGTACTATGTGTATGACGCTGTTGTCACATTTAATGTATCTTCGCTCGCATCTTCACTGCCGGAAGAAATTGAACACGTGTATATGTGCCGTTTTCGTATGACAATGTATATCTGTACCACACATCATTTGTCAATCCCGAAAGAGTATCTATTACTGTACCTGAATCATTTTGAATTTCCATATACGGCGAGCCACTGTTTGACAGGAACATTATATCAAATGATATTTTTTTGATTTTCTGTGACTGCTTTCGGACTATTCAATGACATATATACTTGATTGAAACTGTTCGCTTATTATCATATATACCTGCATTTACGCTTAAATAATTGCTGTCCGTACCGTTTACGATTTTAAATCCGTATGTATCTGCCTTATACCACGGTCCTCTTGAATCTGCCGCAACCGTATTGTATGTTATAAATTCGTCTTTCAAAGTCTGTGCCGTTGTACTCTGCATAAGCATACCTTTACCGACATAATTTGTATAGAAATCTTCATCAAACGTAATACTGTCGCCTTTCTTAATTATTTTCAACTTCTATATTATGTTCGGTTGCATATTCGTATGCGGTTGAATTTTCATAACAAGCAATCGTAACACCTGATGGGAATATATTATTTCCGTTTAATGCAATATCATTATAAATGTAAACCTTTGTAAGTGATGAATTTGCAAGTGCATTATCCGCAATTTCCGTAATATCGGACGGTATTGATATTTCTGTATCTGTACCGTTATATCCTGTTACAATTCCATTTTCTATTACAAGCAAGGTCTGTTGTTACATTTACCTCAACTGTAGCCGTATATGTATCTTCAATGCCTTTATATGTCACCGTAACAGTTTGCAATCCGACTTTCATATTATCAAAGCCCGATATCTTATATCCGCTGACTTCTTTTTTCGGTGTTATCTTCATATAGCATCTTTTACAGACAAACTGTTTTTATCAAATTCTTTCACCGATTTTATAATTTGTCTTTTGCTGTTTCGGCGGTCAAACTGTTTTCACCCACAACCGCAACATCATATGTTTTAGACTTATTCAAATATTTTACGGTTAATGTTTGACTGCCCTTTTCAAAGAATCATATCCGGACACGCTGTAATCGGTCAATTCCTTATCATTTGCGTCAGAATACTTACCTGTTAATTTCAAACCTGTTTTATCAAGTTCTTCGCCTATGTAATATTTAGTCTTTGCATTCGTTGTATCGAGTTCTATATCCGTCAATGTTCCGTAGAATATATCGTCCGATAAATAGTAGCTGATATGCGGCGGTTGATTCTAACAAAGTTTGTTCTGTTGCTACACCCTCTCATAGTTTATCGTACATAAGTGACTTCATTTTATAATTCGTTTTTTTCTGTTGTCGTATATACTCTAAGTGCATTTCCGTCAGTTGTCGGATATACTACTTCCTCACGCCAATCACCGAACAAATCAGCTTGAAGTGAAGGATTTGCTTTTGAACTGTTTATGCTGACACAACCGTCGGCTTTAAATATACTTGCCATTTTGAACCGTTCCAACTTGATATTTCAGTACTGTTCAACAATTCATCATATAAATCTCCGTCCCAGAAAATACGGAAGTTGTTGCCTATTGAGAAATTTGCCCGTTCAAAATCAGTGCCGCCGTTTGCAATATATGTTCCTGCACCGGTTATTTGATAATAACCGCCTGCACCTACATTAGCCATCATTCCACGACCTGTGTCTTTTGAATTGCCTGTATGGAAAAGTTCATCTCCTGTCGTCGCATCATATACCGTCATACCCGTAATCAAGCGTCTTGCCATGTGATTCACCGTCATGCTCGTGTACAGAAAAATATTCAAGTCCGTCATGTGTCGGATCATAGTTGCCTATATGATGTGCGTCACCATGTTCACGCCATGAACACCACTTCGGTACAAGTTCATTCTTATCGTTTACTTCCATACATAAAGCACCGGAAATAATTTCATCTTTGCCGTCATTGTCTACATCCGCAGAAACCATACTGTGATTACCCTGTCCCGAATAATCTTCCAGTTCACTGTGATAACCCTTTTGACCTTTTAACGTATCAAACTGATAGTCTACGCTCAATCTGTCACCGTCAAAACTTACTCCTGCAACGCCTGTTCTACCTGAGCCGTGATCGTAATAACCTCCAGTAAACCGCATACGGCTTTCACCGTCCAAATATGAAACGGTTGCAAGGAAACGATTACATCTGTTACCGCCGTCATCTTTACCCCAGCATCTCAAATTATATCTTGCAGTAGGATAATTTATTGTGTCTATCGCTTTGCCTGTTTCACCGTCAAAGACAGTCAAAAAATTCTTCACCTGTTATAACTCGACCATTATTCGCTCCGCGATAATCTGCCGTTTCATTTTCTTCGTCAGTCAAGTTATATATCTTTGAGTTATCCGCTGGATCGGCACTTTTTGAAACGTATTCGTTGTTTGCGTCTTTTTTGAGCCGAGTGACGTCTGACAAGTTATCTCTGCTTTCCGTCACCGTCAAAGTCATATACAAGGAACTGTGCCGTATGAGCACTTGAAAATACGTTTCTGCCTAAGTTTATATCGTTTTCCCATAACTTTGTGCCGTCAAGCTTGTATGCACCGAAACGCACCGTTCCCGAATATCCTGCATTTCCTACGTCACGTTCGTTTGATGTCCACTTAACGACAATTTCATATTCGCCGTCACCGTCAAGATCACCGACCGAACAATCAGCCGGTGCAAATGAATATGTACCCACTTCACTGCCCGAATTATCATAAATCGTTTCATCTGCCGGTTTATCAAGCGGTATTGTCAAATATCCGTCCGACATCATAATTGCCTCATTATTTGTCGTATTTTCAGCAGGTGTAAGTCCGTCCCACAAAAATGCTTTGTCTATATCAAAATCAGTGGTAAATTCGCTTGTGCCTGTTTGGTTATATCGAATTTTTCGATTTTATCCAATTACCTTCAGAATATTTTACGGCATAGACGTTTAAACCTCTTTTGCCGCATTGACTGTAATTTTGTTTTTTGTCATAGCTTATTGTATTAGTAAGATTTTCTTCGGTTTCATTTGACGATACAACTGAATACTTGCTGTCTTTTGTGCCGTTTGCGTCAAGATAGTTTGTAGTATTTGTTTCGGTAGCTATTTTTTCACCGTCACGGTAAATATCAAATGAAACATTAGAATCACCGTCACCAAAACGGTTATCTTCATCAGCTTGCAGACGCCAGCAAATATACACCGTTTTGTGTAGGCACTGCCACAAGACCTCTGTCAAGTTGTTCCGTCCATTCACTTTGATTTTCTCCGACATCTTCATGGTTATCCGCTGCTGCATACACCCTGCAGATGATATGCCGGTATAACATCAACGCAAATAACATAAGTTTTTTCTTCATTGCACATTCCGCCTTTCCATTCTTATTTTTCATTAAATTGCCACGGCAAATGTTTTCGTCCAAATCAGGAGAATATGCCGATATGTTTTTATTCACTTTATCAATCAACATATTTAACTGATTGATTTCTTCATCAGAAATTCCCTTGAACATAATATCGTCCACTTCATCGAAAATAATCTTTCCGTTTTCAAGCATTTTCTCGCCTTTATCGGTAATATACATCTTTTTTATTCTTAAATTACTTGAATCAAATTCTTTTTTTATAAGTCCTGCCGTTTCCAATTTTTTTTGTTGACTGTGTAACGGCAGACGGCGTTATTTTTTTAATTTGTTGGATATATCCGCTTGTATACAACGGATTGTGCTTATATGTTGAAGTACCGGTACATATTCAAAAGAAACACCTATTTTATCCCCTAACCGCTGTAAACAATTTTTTCTGAGTATAGTAAAAGTAAATTATCTTCGATACTATATCCGTTGCTCTTGTTGGCATAAATTCACCCCATAATTATTAAGTACTTAACTATTATATACTTAACTTTTCGCTATAACAATTTAATTTTCAGTTATTTCTGTTTAAATTTCTGATTTTGATACAAAAAAAAATAAGTAATCGTATTGATTACTCATTCATTGTTTTATTTCCACGCAGTATTTAAAAATAATTCGATAAGACCTATTCTCGAATACCCCGCTTTTTCGGCGGCAAGCATCATAAGTGAATCTTGATTTTGTCTGTGCACTCTTGTTGCCATTGTCATGTTTGGCTTCATATTAACGTCAAACATCAAATATTTACCGTCCTTATTTTTACGGCAATCTATTCTTATAGGTGCTTTTAAACCCAATATCTCATATGCCTTTTCGCAGTTATTCATAATATCGGTATATTCTTCAATATTTTCAACCGCTTTGCTGTTTTCTGAAACGGCTACTTTTTCCACTGTACGGTGCAATTCCGTTTTGATGATTAAATCTTGATACAGGTGGCAGACAATACGGCTTTTGTGCTCATTGTCCGCCGGGAATACCGCAACTGTAATTTCATCACCGTCCAAATACGGTTTCTATCATAAATTCACTGCCGTATATTTTATCGGCAACAAGTTTATTTATGACTTTATCCAACTGTTCTTTGTTTTCGATAACAGATACGCCTTGACTGCCTCTGCCGCGTATCGGCAATGCTATTGCCACTTTGATTGCTCCATAAGCGTCATTACACTGTCCCATATCCATTATTCTTGGAAGTCCACAGATTTCTCCCAAATCCAAATCATTAAATCTGTACTTTCCACAGGCTAATGTTAAAATAACTGAATCTTTCGGTGACTTTTTTACAAATTCAGTATAATAATTTCTTCCAACTTTTGCTCCGTCACATCCACCTACAAGGAAGAAATGACTTATCTGCTTATTCTCTACAGCCTCAATAATTTTATCAGCAACGCTTAAAACTGAGCCGTGTCCAAAACCTGTAACAACATATTTTCCACCATTTATACCTGTATTTTCTTTGTCTTCCTTGTATCCGCCAAGTTCCAATGCCTTGTTAATAACCGGGTAAAATCTTTCTCTTCTCCATCTCCTTCAATGTGAACCATTTTCGGTGTTCCGTAAGTTTCCGTATTCGCTTTATCAAGCAATTCCATACATTTAAATTAACTTTTCCCAATTCCATAACTATCGGTAAAATCTATCCATTTCCCAAGTCATAAGTTATAAACAATGCCTTGTCACAAAAAATGATTTACTTCTTCATTTGTATAACCTAGTACCATAGCGTGATAAGCATACGCAGCCATACCACGTATTCCAAATAAAATAAGTGATTTAAACTGATCGGATATCTTCATTATCTGTCCAAATATGCGACAAATCAAAATCTTATTTTCCGCACGGTGCTGCAAAAGTAAAACATTGTGGAACAAGCCTTTCTTTCTTATGGACTTTTTCAATCAATTCTTAAGTGTCTGTTCGTTAAAGCTGACATTTGTAAGAGTTGTAAAAAATCCTTCTATTATAAGTTTTGTTCTTTCCTGTCGGTTCAACATCACCTGTTACACGAACAAGTCCGATAAGTTCACCTGTTAATTTATCCTGCAGAGCGGAACATCTGCGTTTTACCGCATACGCCTACCTTACCTGTACAACCTGAACATCCTGCTGTCTGTTCACATTGAAAGCAAAACATTTTATTTTCCATATATAAATCCTCCTTGTTAATACTTCATGTATTGACTTTGTGGAATTCAGTATAATATAATCTTATAAAAAAATATGTTGTTGCAACAACAAAATAAGAAATTTATGAATTATTTATTTTTAACAAAAAAAACAGCATTTTTAACGGACTTTCAGAAAATGAAATTAAGACGATATTAAATTGTCTGGGTGCATATCAAAAGAGTTTTAAAAATCGGAAATTATTTATTACAGCGGTGATACTGTCAGTGATATGGGACTTGTTTTGTCGGGGAGTGTAAATATTGTCGTCAACTATTATTGGGGTAGCAGTAATATATTCAACCACATAGGTAAGGGTGAAATTTTTCGCCGAAACTTATGCGACCATTCCGAATAAAAAGAAATGCTTGTGATGTGGTTGCGGCAGAGAAAACGGAAGTTCTGTTTATTAATGTAGAGAAAGTTCTTTTTCCGTATGTGAAAATCAATGTTCTTTTCATAATCGACTTTTACGAAATCTTCTTAAAAATTCGGCACAGAAAAATATATCCCTCGCCACAAGAATGATGCACACCTGCGTCAAAGTTCATTCGTGACAGATTATTGTCGTATTTTTCAGAACAGGCGATTTTTTAAACGGCGGTAATACATTTACTGTCCCATTTTCACGTCAACAGCTTGCCGACTACCTCGGAGTTGATCGCAGTGCAATGTCAAACGAGCTTTCAAAAATGAAACATGACGGATTAATTGACTACCAAAAAAAATGATTTTATACTTATAAATAATGATTTTTTAATTTTTGTGTTGACACCTATGGTAAAATATTATAAAATATTAGATATGTAGTAAAATAAGGAGTTTTAATTATGTTTGATAAATTAGAGGCGCTTGAAGAGCGCTTTCAGCTTGTATCTGAGAAGATAAGTGACCCTGATATTATCGCCGACCAAGAGTCATGGCGTAAATACTGTAAGGAACATTCGGACCTTACACCGATTATTGATAAGTACAGAGAATTGAAGTCAGCAAAGCAGACTGTTGCAGATGACAAGGAAATGCTTGACGCAGGACAAGACAAGGAATTTGAAGAAATGATACGTCTTGAAATGGCAGAGGCAGAAGAAACAATCGAAAGAGCAAGTGAAGAATTAAAAATTCTTCTTCTTCCGAAAGACCCTAACGACGAAAAGAACGTTATTATGGAAATCCGCGGTGGTACAGGCGGTGATGAAGCCACACTTTTGCCGCAGACCTTATGAGAATGTATTCAATGTATGCCGAGTCAAAGAATTGGAAAATCGATATTCTAAGCTCCAACCCTACCGACATCGGCGGTTACAAAGAAGTCAGCTTTTCAATCGAAGGACAAGGTGCATACAGCAGACTTAAATTTGAAAGCGGTGTACACCGTGTTCAGAGAGTTCCGAAACAGAATCAAGCGGAAGAATTCATACTTCTGCCGTTACGGTAGCTGTTTTACCGGAAGTTGAAGAAGTTGAAGTCGAAATTAATCAGAATGATCTTAGAATTGACGTATTCCGTGCGGAGGCGGACCGGGCGGACAGTGTGTAAACACAACTGACTCCCGCGGTAAGAATTACACATATTCCAACAGGAATTGTTGTTTCGTGTCAAGACGAAAAATCACAACACAAGAATAAAGATAAGGCTATGAAAATTCTTCGTTCGAGAATTTATGATGTTATGGAAGAACAACGTCACAAAGAAATTGCAGACGAAAAGAAAATCGCAAGTCGGCAGCGGTGACAGAAGTGAACGTATCAGAACATACAACTTTCCTCAAAGCCGAGTTACCGACCACAGAATTAATCTTTACATTATATAAACTTGAACAAATACTTGACGGTAATCTTGATGAAATTATTGATGCATCTTGTTACGGCTGACCAAGCCGCAAAAACTTGCAGGTCAGAATGATTAAGGAGATATAAAAATGGATTTACACGAAAATTTAAAAGGTAAAACAGTTGTTATAACAGGCGGCAGCGGTATTTTATGCCGTGAATTTGCTTACGCTTATGCTAAACAAGGTATGAATGTCGCTGTTTTGGGACGTACACTTTCAAAACTTGAAGAAGTTCGTGATAAAATAAATGAACTTGGCGGTAACGGTCTTGCCGTTGTATGTGACGTTGTTGATAAGGACAGCGTTATCAATGCAAAGAAAGTTGTAAACGATACTTTCGGAAAAGTTGATATACTTGTAAACGGTGCAGGTGGCAATCACCCAAAAGGTACTACAACAAAAGAATATTTTGAAAAAGGCGATATTGAAAATCCCAATGTTGTTTCATTCTTTGACTTGTCAAAGGAAAACTTCAATTATGTATTTGACCTAAATATCGTAGGTACTCTTATTCCTACACAAGTATTTATAGTTGATATGCTTGACAATCCTGGTGCTAATGTGCTTAATATTGCGTCAATGAGTTCGTACCACGCAATTACAAAAGTAAGCGCATATTGTGCCGCAAAAGCCGCTATTTCCAACTTTACCGAATGGCTTGCCGTACATTTTGCAAAAAGCGGTATCAGAGTCAACGCTCTTGCACCGGGCTGGTTTGAAACAGTACAGAATAAAACACTTTTTGAGAAATCCGGACGGCTCACTTTCGGAACGTTCAAAGAAAGTTCTTGCTCATACTCCTATGGGACGTTTCGGTGTTCCGGAGGATTTGACAGGCACATTGCTATGGCTTACCGACAGCGCTCAATCAGGTTTTGTTACAGGTGCTACAATCCCTGTTGACGGCGGTTTCCAAGCATATTTCGGAGTTTAATATTTACAAAATAATCTTGCAGTATATTGACAATCATATAAAATTATGATAGAATACTGCAAGTATGGAGGGGTGGCCGAGTGGTTGAAGGCGCAGCATTGGAAATGCTGTAACGGTTCACGCCGTTCGTGGGTTCGAATCCCATCCCTTCCTCCATAAAAAAGCAATCGCATTTGCGATTGCTTTTTCTTTTAAAACATCATTTAATATACCATCAGTTTTCTTCAATATATTTATTAAAACTATTTAATGTACCTATTGATTTATATTTTTTTACTTCCCCATTTTCTTTATTTACTGTATAAAATTTCTCACCATCAATTATTGTATTACTTTGATCATATTGAATATTGATAATCCATATATTTCTTTCTTTATTTTCATATACATCATACCATCCGCCTTCAAGTACATTTGTAAAAGATGAACTTTTGTGTTCTTCTTTTGATTTGAGATTTCGCCTAATTTATTCAACACATCTTCAATATTATCAGTATCCGTTATCTTATTTTCAAATACTTTTACATACTCATATCCATATTTTTCTTTTTAAGACATTCTCATCAAAATTAATTTGCTTTTTATAATAATGATATTTTATATTTGATGATGTTTCTCCTTCATCATATTGATTTTGGGTATATACAAACACGTAACCACCCTTAGTCCAATTCACTTCAGAACCTAAACTTTCAAAAGCATCTCTGATAGGTACATATGTAACTCCATTTATGTTGACGATTGGATTATCGCTTTTTAGTAAGTGATTATCTATATATACAGGTGTTTCTGTTTTGGTCGCAATCAATTCTTTTATATCACTTGCACTTGCAATTACAAACGCAACCTGTATAAGAATAATCATTACGCATATTATTTTTTCATAATTTTCATATAAATATCCCCTATGCTTTTCTATTACAATTAATCATACCATAATCTGAAACTATTGTCAAACAAATATTTACCCAAGTGCCACATCAAGAATCATCATAAGTGTAAAACCTACTGCAAACATTACAGTACCGATATTTGAGTGATTGCCGTGTGACATTTCGGGAATTAATTCTTCTATTACAACGTACATCATCGCCCCTGCAGCAAAAGCTGAGGAAATATGGCAATACGGGTATTATAAAACCGGACGCAACAACTGTAAGTACCGCTCCAATCGGTTCAACAACACCCGAAAGCACGCCGTATAAAAAATGCTTTTCCTTTACTCATTCCCTCGGCTTTAAGTGGCATTGATATAATTGCCCCCTCCGGGAAATTCTGAATTGCAATACCGATTGCCAAAGCCAAAGCGCCCATAGCCGATATTTGCATATTTCCTGCAAGATAACCTGCATACACAACACCCACAGCCATTCCCTCTGGAATATTGTGAAGTGTAACAGCAAATACAAGCATTGTTGTCTTTTTTCAATTTACTTTTCGGGCCTTCAGCTTTATCGGTATCCATATGCAAATGCGGTATTATATGGTCCATTGCCAGCAAAAACAATATACCTATCCAAAATCCCACAACCGCCGGCACAAATGCAAACTTCCCCATTTCCGCCGCATAATCCATTGACGGTATAAGCAAGCTCCACACAGACGAGGAAACCATAATCCCTGCCGCAAATCCTGTTAAGGCACGCTGTACCATCTTATTCATCATTTTTCTTCATAAACAGTACGCAAGACGCACCAAGTGTCGTACCCAAAAACGGTATCAATATTCCTCTTATAACTTCGCCCATATATTCCTCCATAATAAAATTACATAGGTTAGTTTTAGCTAACCTTATTATCAGTTTATCATAATTCACACTATCTGTCAATACAAAAAAGAACAGTTCATAACGAACTGTTCTCTCTGCAAATAAGGGGTTATTTACCGACTGACTATCGGTTTTAATGTATTTTGTGAGGTCATTAAATATTATCGCCCTTTATTTTCTAATTTATACACATTTTATCAATCCAAATGGAATACAAGGTGTAAATCTTCTGAAACAGGACTGTTATCAGGATTTGTTTCCATAATGTCAGCCATAAAGTCCCACCATTTTCTATTAATGGCGGTATCGGCACCCTTGCCCAAAGTTCTTCATCTTCGATTTCGATATAACCGTAAAGAACCATTGTTTCTTTGTCAAGGAATATTGAATAATTCTTACCGCCGTGTTCGTGAATCATATCCTTCATTTCCGGCCATAACTCATTATGTCTTTTTTCGTACTCCTCAGCCATGCCATCGTAAAGTTTCATTTTAAAACCCTTGTGTATCATTTCTTGTTCCTCCTTAAATTAACTTAATTTTTTATGTGCCTCGATTGCTATTGAACATTCAAGACGCTTTTTTTCAAATTCACAAGCAAGCTCATAAGGCTTGTTTATATCACCGTTAAAGTTATACGCATTTGCACTGCAACCACCGCTGCAATAGAATTTCGCAAAACAATTCTTACATTTTTTCTTTAGTATACACATTTGAGCGTTCAAACATCTTCTCGATATTTTCATCAATTTTATTTTCATTGACATTACCCATAAGAAAATCCTTGTTACCGACAAATTGGTGACACGGATAAATGTCTCCGTTCGGTGCAACCGCAAGATATTCGTGTCCTGCACCACAGCCCGAAAGACGCTTTATTGCACACGGACCTTGGTCAAGGTCAACCATAAAGTGGAAGAAGTTAAAACCTCTGCCCTCGTCATATCTCTTTACATATTCTTCAGTAAGCTTATCGTATTCGGCACAAACCTTTTCGATATGCTCACTTGTAAGTGCGTAGTCCTCTGTTTCAGGTGCAACAACCGGTTCAACGCTTGTCTGCTTAAAGCCTAAATCCGCAAGGTGAATTACGTCCTTTGCAAAATCCACGTTATACGCCGTAAACGTACCGCGAACGTAGTAATTATTTTGATTTCTGCTTTCAGCCAAGTCTTGGAACTTAGGAACGATTGTATCGTAAGAACCACTGCCATCTACACGATAACGCATTCTGTCGTTAGTTTCCTTTGTACCGTCAATACTCAAAACAACGTTTGACATATTTTCATTAATATATTGTTTAATATCGTCATTTAACAATACACCGTTTGTTGTTACAGTAAATCTGAAATTCTTACCGTGCTTTTTCGCCTCTTCTTTTGCATATTCTGTAATTTCCTTAACAACACCGAAATTCATAAGTGGTTCACCGCCGAAGTAGTCGATTTCTATATTTTTTTCTGTTACCGCTGTTATTGATAACAAAATCAATAGCTTTCTTACCTACTTCCGCACTCATAAGACTTCTGCCACCGTGAAATTCACCTGTATCGGCAAAACAATACTTACATCTCAAATTACAGTCATGTGCAACGTGAATACAAAGAGCCTTTACAACAGATTGCTTATTCCAATTCTTCGCGATTTCGTCGTAGCAATCATCTGTAAACAACTGACCTGCATTTACAAGTGCACATATTTCAGCATAACTTTCTTCCAATTCTTCTTCACTATACTTATCTTTCAAACCTTCTTTAATATAATCGGGACATTTTGCCTCTGCCATAAACGGCTCAAGAGTATAATCAAGCATATCGTACATTACATCATCAACAACGTGTACCGCACCTGAATATACATCCATTACAATATTAAGTCCCAACTGTTTATACTTATGTATCACTTCAAAAACTCCCTATATAAAATCAGAAAATCATCGACCTTAAAAAGCCGATGATTCATCTTTAATGTTCATTTATTCGGCAAAACAATTAGTTTGCTTGTTCACATTTTTGGTTTGCAACTGTGCAAGATGTCTTACAAGCTGATTGACATGATGTTTGACATTCTCCGCAACCACCGTGCTTTGCTGAATCCTTTAAATTAGCCTTGTTTAAAGTCTGTACGTGTTTCATATTAAAAACCTCCTTATATTAATTCACTATGAATATATTATAACATACTTTCAAGTGATTGAAAAGGCTTTTTTACAAATATTTTGTATTTTTTCTCACAAAACTTATTTTTCGGCTATTTTCCCTATGATGCACCCCAATATTCCCGATGCAAATATACCGCCTATTACAGCAAGAAAATGCGTGTTAAACATTATTCCGTTGTTTACAATCAACGATATTCCGATAAGTACGATCAAATACAGCGCACATACAAGCATTGCGTGAACAAATGCTCTGCTGTTTGCCGCTTTTGATACCGCAATCGTTCCGAGTATCACGCCGATAATAACCGAGGCATACACTCCGGTTGTGATAATAGTTTCGTCTATGCCTGTAAAATACGCAAGCAGTGCCAATATCAGAATTATAACAAAAGTAACAAGAATTGCAAATATCGTCCCTTTTATCACACCCTTAAAATTAATACCCATAAAAAAACCTCCCTATATATTTACTATAAATATATTAGAGAGGTTTAAATTTTATAACCAATTAGTTTTTAGCTGTTTCAACAGTTCTGATAGCGTCTCTTTCCATCTTTACAACAGACTTTTGATCCGGTGTACCGATGTTACCTGTTTCAATAAAAACATATTCGTCTTTAATTTTAGCAACCTTACCGCAGATACCGCCGATTGTTACAACCTTATCGCCGACTTTCATTGCGTTAATCATTGCCTTTGTTTCTTTTTTTTTTTTCTTTGCGGTCTTATCATCATAAAGTATAACAATACGATAATAAGAACAAGCGGAAGAATACTTACTATTGTACTCATTACAGGATTAACCTGTTGTGTAGCATTAGGGTCTGCCGCTGTATGAGTACCTGTCGCCTGTTGTGTATTTGCTGTTTCGCCGTCTGCGAAAACGACTGTTTCTAAAATGTTTGCCATAATAGTTCTCCTTTGATAATTTTTTCTACCTATCTATTATACTATCTATATATGAACTTTGCAATAGATTTAACAAAATATTAACAAATAAAATCTCTCTTACATCAATCGTTTGACGTTTTCAGCCATTTCAACAAGTTTTTGACCTTTTTGCGACAAGAAGAGCATGTTCTTTTATGTACTCATTCTGCAACGGGTATATCGACATTCTTTCCGTAAACTCTCTTATTACATTAATGCCTCTCATATTCTCATTATCGTTTCTTATGAGAATACAATATGTTTTATTCAGCTTAAAAGGCTTGCTTTTGAAAGAATACTTTTATCCATTTCGCTTATAGCGCCGCACATATCATTAAAAGTTTCAAAATAAAATACACATTCAGTACCCGGTTCTTTCTTTTTTAGGCTTGACCGAAACAACTTTTTAAACTGCTCCTCGGTAATTTTTTATACCCTTATTTAAACGTTTAACCAAAATACTTATACCGTCCTGTGACGGAGTAGCCTCAACGACCACTTGGCCGTTATACGGATTAAAACCTGTTTCTTCCCTTATCGTTTCCATAATATGAAATAAAAATGTATGTAATTCTTTTGAATCGGGCGAAAGCCTTTTCACGTCTATATCAAGATTAATTAATTCCGCAGTCGTAAGCGTTACCTTTATTTTGTCTTTGTTTAGCTTTTCAATTCTCACAACCTACCACCTACTTTCTATTTCTATTATACTATATATTTTTCGTTTTGGGAATACCGCTTTTAATATTTATTCTTTTAAATTTATTCCATATGATAAAAAAGCGGCAGTTTTTATACTGCCGCTCAACCGTCAAATAAATTAATACGATTAATTCTTGTCCTTCAATAATGGACGCATACTGTTCGCACTAATAAGCATAGTTGACGAATTATGCAAAAGTGATGATGCAGACGGAGTTATAGTACCTTTCAATCCCAGCAAAATAAGCAATGAATTAAATGCCATAATAAACGTATAATTACGTTTAATTCGTCTGAACAGTCTGCTGCTTAACTTGCGAAGAAGCGCTAAATCTCAAATCGCCCGAAAGCAATGTGACATCAGCCACTTCTCTTGCCAAATCGGCAGAATCTTTCATAGCAATTGAAACGTCGCTAAGTGCCAATGCAGGAGAGTCATTGATACCGTCACCGACCATTATAACCGTTCTTCCCTCGTTCTTCAATTCTTCAATAATTGTCGCCTTATCCTCAGGTAATACCTGTGCACGGAAATTGTCTATACCGAGCATATCGGCAGTGCGTTTTGCAGCACCTTCATGGTCACCTGTAAGCATAATAATATTATCTATACCACTTTCACGAAGTAACTGAACTGCCTCATGAGCCTCACTTCTCGGCGGGTCGCTTACAAATAACTCCCCGACAACACGCCTCCAATTGCAAGGTATATAACAGAAAAGCCCTCACATTCGTTTTCAATAACAGACTTCTGTTCATCAGTTATCGGAATATTTTCGTCCTCAAGCACAAAATGCTCACTGCCTATAATTGCACGCTTGCCATGCAACATTGTAGCTATGCCGTGTGCAACTACATATTCAACTTCAGCATGTTCTTCTTCTTCGTGGTCAAGCTGTTTTGCTTTTAGCGGCTTTAACGATTGCCTTTGCCACACTGTGAGGGAAATGTTCTTCAAGGCACGCAGATATTTTTGAGTATTTCATCTGATGTGTATTCACCGAATGAAAGCACTTTTTTTTCTACTGTCGGGCATGAATTTGTAAGTGTACCTGTCTTGTCAAATACAATAGTATCAGCATGAGATACACTTTCAAGATAACGTCCGCCTTTTACAACAAATCCTCTTGAGGATGCCTCACGCATAGCACTTATAATACTTATCGGCGTTGACAATTTAATTGCACAAGAATAGTCCACCATAAGAACAGACATTGCCTTTACAACATTTCTTGTTGTAAGATAAACAAGCAATGCCAATCCCAAGCTGTACGGTACAAAACCGTCTGCAATTTTCTCTGCACGACTCTGTACTCCGGCTTTCATACTTTCACCGTTTTCAATCATTTCAATAATATTTGAAATACGTGTATTATCAGCCGCAGCACTAACCTTAATTACTATATTTCCCGCCTCTACAACTGTACCGGCGTAAACAGTACTGTCCTTATCCTTTACAGCCGCAACCGATTCACCTGTCATAGACGCTTCGTTTACACTTGCCTGTCCGGATACGACCACACCGTCAAAAAGTGATCATTGCACCGTCACGGAATACGACAAAGTCACCCTCTTTAACGGTTGAAATTGGAACTTGTTCCTCTTTTCGCCGTTCTTCTTCCATACAGTGTCAATCTTCATCGCAAGACTGTCCGCAAGTGCATTTTTTTGTACGTTTTCTTGTATATTCTTCAAGAAGTTCCGAAACTCCAAGCAAGAATGTAATTGAATTAACTTCCGAATACATTCCTCTTGAAAGTGCCGTTCCGAGTGCAACACCGTCCAAAAGTGCCACATCGGCCCTTAAATTAAACACTGCCCACAGCTTTCTTCACATATGGGAATGCCTTAAAGTAAGCCATTGCAACTCGTACAGGATACGGCAATATTCTTCTAAGAACAAAACGCTTTATAAGCATTTTTTATAATCTCATTCTTTGAAATCAGCCTGTATATCCTCTCAGACTCATCTTCAACAGCCGCTAATTGATTTCGCTTAATTCCTTTTATGTAGTTCAAAAGCTCCCTGTCTGTAATCGGATTGATAGGTAATTAAAATACCGCCGTTGACGCTTTTAGCCTTTACAGACTCGACATACTGTTCCGATAAAATTGTTTTCTCAAGAGATTTTTCTTGATTTTTATCGAAATAATATCCACCGCAACGCAATCTGATACGACCCGGGTATCATGTACGATTTTAAATTTCATTATTATTCTTCCTCGTCGTTTAGCTGTGACTTAGCCTCATAACACATATCTTCAGCCTCTTCACGCATATTTTGTAGTGTTTCTTTTTTGCCTCTTGCTGGAACTTCATACCCTTTGCAAGACCTGAAACGCACATACTTCTAACCTTGTCGCTTGTAGCAATCTTCTTACCTACTACTGCAGTAGCTATACCCGCTGCAAAGCACCAACATTTCTTATCCTTTAAAAAAATCAAATTTCATAATTTTATCTTCCTCTCTGTGTATATTTCAGTGATTTATTTATTCAAATCTATTTTAGCACGCAATATATTTTTTGTCAATAAATGCCGAAAAATTTTTTTTTTACTTTTTTTGCATGAAAAATATCGACTTTTAATATTGTGGTATTAATACAACAATGCCATAATGGAAAACATACAAGCAGAAAAAGAATGCCACAGACGAAGATGTTATCGCTGTCGCAAAGTTGGCGAAATTGATAAATTTGTGCATAATTTTATCAAAGTTGCGGTGAACAATCACCGCAACTTTTTTATTAAACAATTTATTAAGCGTGATAATTTTTTTAACCATTGGTACAGACATACAACCGACAGCATTACTGGGTACAGCACATAAGAAATATACTGCCACCTGTGACGCATTAGCAATATTTACTTATAAAGAAGTAACAAGTATCCGCGATACAGTGATTAAATCCGCAAAGTATGAACACCCATAACAGGTAAACCACTATAAACAGTGACATCACAAAGTCACCTTTTTTCAACCGCTCTTTATTTCCGTCAACCGCCGTAAACATCAGTATACCGCAGAACACCGCCAATACAAATATACTAAGCGGTGAATCGGCGAACTTTGTTGCCGTGATAGCAGCGGCCTTTTCCGATAAAGTCGCTCCCAAACGGGGAGTTAAGCAAAGAAACCGCCTATCGCCGCACCTGTTGCATTACCGATAAAGGTAAAAGTACAACTTCCGGCACATACGACAACGGTTTTACCGCCATATATCCGGCTTTACCCGTAAACAAACCGAATTTAAACACAATAATTGCACACAAACCTGTTGAACAAGAAACGCTCCCAGCGGTTTTGATTCGACCGACATACTCACGCAACAGCCTACGCACAAAAATATTCCGACAAAATACCGTCAGACAAAAAATGATATAATCTTTTTTTCCCCATATCTTCTATTCCCCCTTTATCCTAGCAGACAAAATTAGCTAATGCTAACTAATTCCACAAAATTAATCCACTTTCTAATTTGCAATAAAAACCACGATAAACTTATCGTCTACCGTGGTTTAATATAATGGTTTAGTTAAATTATTTTACCATTGATGCAACTTCTGCTGCAGAAATCGTCTTCACGCTTTTCAAGACCTTCACCTACTTCAAAACGTACGAATTGTTAATAGTAATGTCGCAACGCTCTTAACGTATTTAGCAACGTTTTCCTTATTTTTCAGCCTTAACGTATTCTTGCTCAAGTAGGCAAACTTCCTTGAATTCCTTAGCAAGACGACCTGTGATCATCTTTTTCGATGATGTTTTCAGGCTTAGATGCGTTCTTAAGTCATTCTTAAGTTGCTCAATAGAATCTTCTTTCGTGTTCCTTGTATTCTTCAAATATCATCGCGTTGCTAATGCTGCAACTTGCAACGTTTCTTAACACTCTTTTGTGGTGTCATTGTTTTCAGCGTCAGCCTCAGCCAATACACCGATTTTACCTGCAGCGTGGATATAATCTACAACTGCACCTGTTGTTTCGATTTTGCGAAACGTCTGATGTTCATATTTTCGCCGATTTTAGCAATTTTTTCTGCATTTCGCCGATTGTGCTGTCTCCGCAATAAACTTTAATTCTTTAAGTGCTTCAACGTCAGCAGGGTTTTGTTCAGCGATTGTCTTGGCAACGTCTGAAACAAACTGTTGGAATTCATCATTCTTAGCAACGAAGTCTGTTTCTGAGTTTACTTCTACCATAGCGCCGGTATTACCGTCAACATAAGCCTTAACGATACCTTCAGCAGCAATTCTGCCTGACTTTTTTCAGCTGTTGCCAGACCCTTTTCTCGCAAATATTCAACAGCCTTATCCTTGTCACCGTCTGTTTCTGTAAGAGCTTTTTGCAGTCCATCATACCGCAACCTGTCATTTCTCTTAATTCTTTTTACGTCTTTAGCTGTAAATGCCATGTTACTTTTCTCCTATATTAATTATATGAAAATTATTCTTCTGTCTGTTCATCTTCTTCAGCTGTTTCAGCATCTGCAAAGAGATCTTCGCCCTGTCTGCCTTCGATAATAGCGTTAGCCATTGTTGATGCGATTAACTTTACGGCTCTGATAGCGTCGTCGTTACCAGGGATAACGTAGTCAACCTCTTCAGGATCGCAGTTTGTATCAACTATAGCTACTACGGGGATACCCAGCTTTTGCCTCCGCAATCGCAATTCTTTCTTTTCTGGGATCTACAACAAACATAGCGGAGGCATTTTTCATCTCTTTAATACCGCCGAAGATTTTCTCAAGCTTATCCATTTCCTTTTAAGCTTTAAAACTTCCTTCTTTGGAAGAAGCTCAAAAGTGCCGTCCTCTTCCATCTTTTCAAGCTGATAAAGACGGTCGATACTCTTTCTGATTGTCTTGAAGTTTGTAAGCATACCGCCAAGCCATCTGTTATTAACGTAGAACATGCCTACGCGCTTCAGCTTCTTCGCAAATTGCTTCCTGAGCCTGCTTCTTTGTGCCGACAAACAGGATGCTTCCGTCGCCTTCGAAATCTCGCGTACGAAATTGTATGCTTCCTCTACCTTTTTAACGGTTTTCTGCAAATCGATAATGTAGATACCGTTTCTTTCCGTGAAAATGTACTCAGCCATTTTCGGGTTCCATCTG
>VOFC01006154.1_pt1 | contig 26077 bp, 57 predicted proteins | sample 5384161 | NCBI WGS metagenome assembly VOFC01 (sample SAMN12384722, study PRJNA508395) | human gut metagenome | isolation source: healthy gut B | host: Homo sapiens | reverse complement strand
AAGGACGATTGCCAACTATCACTTGACACATACAAAATTGATAATTATATATCAAGCTATTGAAATAAAAAAAGTTAATGCTATATTAAAAAAAGTACAATAGAAAAAAATTAAAAGAAGCATAAGAAAAATAAAAAGGAGAGCGAAAATATGAGATATGAAATTATAGGAAAAACTGTACCAACAGTAGAAGTTACACTAAATAGAGGAGAATCAATGTATTCGCAAAAAGGTGGAATGGTATGGCAAACAGAAGGAATAAATATGACAACTAATGCAAGAGGCGGAGTAATGAAAAGTCTTGGAAGAATGTTTACAGGAGAATCAATTTTTATGAATACATATACAGCAGATATGGATGGAGCTAAAGTCGCTTTTGCATCAACAGTGCCAGGAGATATTGTTGGAATTGATTTGGGAGAACATCCAAGGGGATTTACAATGCAAAAAAATTCATTTTTATGTGCAGAGCCAGGAGTAGATGTAAGTATAGCTTTTACTAAAAAGTTTTCTGCTGGACTATTTGGAGGAGAAGGTTTTATATTACAAAAAGCTGTAGGAAATGGAATGCTTTTTTTAGAGGTAGATGGAGATCAAATAGAAAAAAGTCTTAGCACCAGGAGAAGTGTTGAAAGTAGATATAGGAAATGTAGTTGGATTTGAAAATACAGTTTCATATGAAATAGAAACTATAAAGGGATTAGGAAATATATTTTTAGGAGGAGAAGGATTATTCTTAACAAGGTTAGTTGGTCCAGGAAAAGTTATTATACAATCACAAAACTTTTCAGAATTTGCTGGAAGAATAATTAGTTTAATTTCAAATAAAAAACAATAATTAAATTTAAGATAAAAAACATAAGATTATATATCAAAAAAGGAAGAAGTCAAATAAAATACCTTCTTTTTTTTTTTGAATTATATATTTATAATATTGGAATAATAGTCAATAGAAGTTCTTGAGAAAAAAAATAATGATATGTTATATTTAGATAAACAAATGAATGGAGGAAAAACGTTGGTAATATTTGGGTATGATGTAAAAGTATATTTTTTTGCTATTTATGATATATGCAATTTTAGGATGGATAATGGAAGTAACATGTAAATTAGTAATACAAACGATTTATTAATAGAGGCTTTTTAATTGGACCATATTGTCCTATTTATGGTTATGGAGCTTTACTTATAACTATTTTATTAAAAAGATACACAAGTGACCCAATAGTTTTATTTGTAATGGCAATTTTACTTTGTGGAACTCTTGAGTATTTAACTAGTTATTTCATGGAGAAGATTTATAAAGCAAGATGGTGGGATTATAGTAACAAAAAGTTTAATATAAATGGAAGAATATGTTTAGAAACAATAATTCCTTTTGGAATATTAGGATTATTAATAATGTATATTCTTAATCCATTCTTTATAGGAAAAATAGAGGCTATTCCACCAATAATATTAAATGTATTGTCAGGCATATTATTAATAATATATATATGTGATAATATTATTTCAGGAATAGTTATAAGATATGTAAAGAAAACTGAAAAAGATCTTGGAAAGAGCTAGATAATACAGAAGAGATTACTAAAAAGTTAAAGAAATATTAGAAAATAAATCTGTACTTCATAGAAGATTAGTTAATGCATATCCAAAACTTCAAGCAGTGAAATTTAAATTAAAAAAGAAAAAAAAGAAAAATCAAGAAAAAAAGAAAAAAGCGTTAAGAAAAAATGTAGAAGAGAAAACTAGTGTAATTAAAGAAAAAATTAAAGGTGAAGATGAAGAAAAAAAATGAAAAATAAAAAAATTATATTTTTAAAAAATATATAATTAAAATTTAAATATTAGTAAAGATTAAAATAAATTGATGTTATTTTAATCTTTTTTTATAAAAAACAAAAAACTATTTACAAAATATGTAAATCATGATATGTATAGTAAAAAGCAAAATAATTATATATTTATAAGTTTACTACAAAGTAAAAATATAAATATTTTATAAAAGTTTAATCTGTAATTTAACAGTTAATAGTTCTTTATAATTAATAATCAATTTACAATATATAAAAATTATATTAATGCAAAAATCTAGTTAATTTAATTCTAAAAATTTCCCAAAAAGTAAAAATAAAATTGAAAGAAGGTAGATATTAGTTTGTTATCTATTATAAAAAAAGTATGTCTTTAATAGGATTAGAAGGATATTTAGTAAATATAGAAATTGATGTGTCTGCAGGTATTCCTTGTTGGGACATTGTTGGGCTTCCAGATGCTAGTGTGAAAGAAGCAAAAGAACGAGTAAGAACAGCTATAAAAATTCTGGATATGATATGCAAAGTAGAAAAATTGTAGTAAATTTATCACCAGCAGATATAAAAAAAAGGCTCTTTTTTTGATTTACCAATTGCAATAGGAATACTTGCATGTAGTGGAAATATAAACAAAAAAAAGTATTGAAGATACAATATTTATTGGTGAGCTTTCTTTAGATGGAAAAATAAATAAAAGTAAATGGTGTACTACCAATGTGTATAGAAGCAAAAAAATTAGGAATAAAAAGAGTTATATTACCAATAGAAAATACAAAAGAAGCAGCTGTAGTAAAAGAAATAGAAGTTATAGGTGCAAAATCTTTGATAGAAGTAGTAAATTTTTAAATTATAGAATACATATAGAAAGTACAAAATTTGATTTAAAAAAATTGTTTCATAATAGAGAAGCAGAAATTTTAGATTTTTCAGAGGTGAAAGGACAAGAAAACATAAAGCGAGCTCTAGAGATAGCTGCTGCAGGAGGTCATAATTGTTTATTAATAGGGTCGCCGGGATCTGGAAAAACAATGCTTGCAAGAAGAGTGCCAAGTATATTGCCAGACTTGACTTTTGAAGAATCGTTAGAAACAACAAAAATCCACAGTATTGCAGGAATTTTAGAAAAAATGTGGCTTTAATTACTAAAAGACCATTTAGATCACCACATCATACTGTTTCTAGTATATCTTTAATAGGAGGAGGAAGAATTCCAAAACCTGGTGAAATAAGTTTAGCACATAATGGAGTTCTATTTTTAGATGAACTGCCAGAATTTAATAAAAAATACTTTAGAAGTTTTAAGAGGACCTTTGGAAGATAAGGTAGTAACAATAAGCAGAATTAATGCAAGCTTGACATACCCATGCAATTTTATGTTTATTGCTTCAATGAATCCATGTCCTTGTGGATATTTAGGTTCTAGAGAAAAGGAATGTTCTTGTTCAGAACAATCTATATCTAGATATATAGGAAAAATTAGTGGTCCACTATTAGATAGAATAGATATACAAATTGAAGTTAGCCAAGTGAAATATCAAAACTTAGAAAATAATACTAAAATAGAAACATCGCAGGAAGTAAAGAAAAGAGTTAATGATGCAAGAAAAATTCAGCAAGATAGATATAAAAAAAAAAAAATATATTCGAACTCTGCTTTGACACCAAAATTAATTGAAAAATATTGTAAGTTAGATAGTAAAGGAAAACAGATATTAGAATTAGCATTTAATAGGTTAGGGCTATCTGCAAGAGCATATGGAAGAATTTTAAAAGTAGCAAGAACTATAGCAGACTTAGCAAATGAAAAAAATATACTGAAAACGCATGTTGCAGAAGCTGTACAATATAGAAATTTAGATAAAAGATATTTTAAAAATTAAAGTGTGATTATAAATTTAAGAAAGGCAGTAAAAGCTATTTATGAAAACAATAAAAATTACAGATATTAATTATCCTAAAAGATTGAAAGAAATAAAAAAATCCACCAAAACAATTGTATATTGAAGGTGATGAAAAAGCTTTTAAACAATAAATCTATAGCTATAGTAGGTTCAAGAAATTGTACAAATTATGGAATAAAATATGCAGAAGAATTTGCAAAAGAGTTATCCAAAAATAATATAACAATAGTAAGTGGACTTGCTATTGGAATAGATACGGTAGCACATGAATTTTCAAAAGATTATAAAGGAAAAACTATAGCTGTTTTGGGGAGTGGATTAGATATAATATATCCAAAAGAAAATAAAGAACTTTATAAAAAAATATTGGAAAATGGGGATGTATTATTTCGGAATATGAAAAAGGGACTAAAATAGATTCTAAAAATTTTCCAAAAAGAAATAGAATAGTTAGCGGGATTTCACTTGGAATACTAGTTATAGAAGCTGCATATAAAAAAGTGGAAGTACAATTACAGCAAGATTAGGGTTTGAACAAAGTAAAAAGGTTTTTTGTTTACCAAGAAATCTAGGAGAAGTTAAAGGGAGAGGAACTAATGAGTTAATAAAAAAAGGTGCAATTTTAGTTACAGATCCTAAAGATATATTAAAAAAGAGTTAGAAATAAAAATAGAAGATGTAGAAGATGATAAAAATATAGAAAGAATAGATTTAGAAAGATTTAATAAGGAAAAAATAATAGATGAAGAATATATAGAACTTTATAATTTTATACGGATATTATCCAATAAATATAGAAAGTTTATCAAGAAAAAAAGTAATTTAAAAATAGAAGAACTGAATCAAAAATTAACAATGATGGAATTGGAAGGTTTGATAAAAAATCTGCCAGGGAATAACTATGCAAGACTATAAAAATTATACAATTATATGGAAAATATAATTATATATAACAAATAAAAAGATTAATAAAGAAAGTGATGAAAATTAATGTATATAAGACATAATTTGGGAAAAACTGGTGAAGAAATAGCAGAAATTTATTTAATTAAAAATGGTTATAAAATATTAGAGAGGAATTTTAGTTGCAGGCAAGGCGAAATTGATATAATAGCTAGAGATATAAAAGAAATTGTTTTTGTAGAAGTTAAAACTAGAACTAATAAAAAATATGGAGAACCTATAGATTCGATTACATATTATAAGAAAAAAACATTTGATAAAATCAATTCAGTTTTATTTGTATTTGAAAAAACTAGATAATGCTTTTATTAGAATAGATATAATAGAGATATATAAAAAGGATGATGGTTTTTTAATAAAACATACAAAAGGTGCAGTTTTGAGCAAATGAAAACATTGTTAAGCAAAAATGAAATAAAAAAGTTAAATATAACATATGTAAAGTAAATAGGTAGGAGGATTTAATACATAAGTAAAAAATAAATATGTCGGTAAGAACTTTTGACTTATACATATAAAGGTGATATAATTTTGCTACAACAAAAAAGTTGATAATCCCTGCAGCAAAATGCTGTGAAGACCAAAAGGAGGAAAATATGGCAGGAGGAATTATACTTGTAGCACTACTTGTGCTTGGAGTAGTTGTTCTAGCTCTGTTTGAAAAAAATAGAGTTTATAAGAACAAACCTTGACTATCCTCCTTTTATAGGGGGGATGGTATAAAGTTTTGTGGTTTAAATAATATAAAATAATATATGTAATAATATAAAAAACGTACCGAAAAAGGAAAATCCGAATTTCGGCACGCTTTTTTTCGTCAATCTCTCTTGGTTGTCAGATAGAACCGTTCTCTACAATGGGCAACAGCTTTTCGACCAAATTTGATTTGATTGTATCAGAGATAGTAGGCGAAAAGTACGAAGAAGTAGAAAAGTTTCCTGTTTTTGAAATTATAACATTGACTTTTCCAATTTCTTCAATAGGATCAGGATAATTACCTGATGTGAAGAATACGTTGAAGGCTGCAAAGTCAAATGATATTGACAAGCAGTCCGAATGAGATAAAATATACATAAACTATCCTTTCTCCACTTAGCTGTGGAATCAACGAACTAATGCTTGTGCGTACATGTATATTTTAGCAGGTTTGATTTAGTGTGTCAAATAAAAGACTATAGAAGAATTGAATATAAAAAGAAAGTTTGGTATAATAACCAAAGAATAAAGAATGGAGAATAAATATGAAGTTTAACAAATTAATACCAGAATTATCAGTTAGTAATTTAAATGAAAGTTTGAAATTTTATGTAAATAGTATTGGGTTTAAAATAGAGTATCAAAGACCTGAAAATAAATTCGTATTTATTTCTTATCAAGGAACACAGTTTATGTTACAAGAATTGGAAGAAAATGAAAAATGGAGTATAGGTGAATTAAAAACACCCATACGGAAATGGAGTTAATTTTCAGATAGAAGTAATTAATGTATAAAAAAATATATGATGCTTTGAAAACTAGTGGATATAAAATAGCTTTTGATATTGAAGAAAATTGGTACAGGCAAGATAATAAATTGTTAGGAAATAAAGAATTCTTGATTCAAGATCCAGATGGTTATTTATTAAGATTTTCAGAGGACTTAGGAGAAAAATAAAGAAATTAAAAAGAAAAATAGATTATTAATAATTATTATAGGAGGAAGTAAAATGTCAGAATTTGTACATCTGCATGTGCATAGTGAATTTAGTTTATTAGATGGAGCAAATAGAATAAAAGATTTACCAGTAAGAGCAAAAAAGAGCTAGGAATGGATGCAATAGCTGTCACAGACCATGGTGCAATGTTTGGTACAATAGACTTTTATAAAGCATGTAAGGCAAATGGGGTAAAAACCAATTATAGGATGCGAAGTGTATGTAGCACCTAGAACCAGATTTGACAAAGAGCCAAATATAGATAATAAATACTATCATTTGATACTGCTTGCAAAAAAATAATGAAGGATATAAAAATTTAGCTAAGTTAGTGTCTTTGGGATATGTTGATGGATATTATTATAAACCTCGTATAGATAAAGAAATATTAGAAAAAATATCATGAGGGTTTAATTTGTTGTAGTGCTTGTTTAGGTGGAGAAATAGCTCAAAGTATTTTAAAAAGATGATTTGGCAAAAGCAGAAGAAATTGCTTTATGGCATAAAAATATTTTTGGAGAAGATTACTATTTAGAAGTACAAAGCAATACTTTACGAGAACAAATTTTAGTAAATCAAAAATTAGTAGAATTGGCTAGAAAACTAAATATTCCACTTGTTGCAACTAATGATTCACATTATTTAAAAAAAAAAGAAGATTATTATAATCATGAAGTTTTATTATGTATTCAAACAGGAAAAAAATGACAGATGAAGATAGAATGAAATTTCAGACAAATGATTTTTATATAAAATCTCCAGAAGAAATGAAGGAGTTTTTTAAAAATATACCAGAAGCTTTGGAAAATACCGTTAAAATTGCGGAAAAATGTAATGTGGATTTTGAATTTGGACATACTATTTTGCCAAACTATGATGTGCCTGAAGAGTTTGAAACACATTATGATTATATAAAAAACTATGTGATGATGGAATATTATCAAGATATGGCGAAAATCCAACAAAAGAGATCTTAGATCGTGCAGAATACGAATTATCAGTTATAAAGAAAATGGGATATGTAGATTATTTCTTAATTGTATGGGATTATATTAACTGGGCAAAATCACAAGGAATACCAGTAGGACCAGGTCGTGGTTCGGGGAGCAGGTTCTATTGTTGCATATGCAATTGGAATAACAGATATCGATCCTATAAAATATAATCTTATTTTTTTGAAAGATTTTTAAATCCAGAAAGAGTAAGTATGCCGGATTTTGATGTAGATTTTTGTTATAAGAAGACAAGAAGTAATAGATTATGTTTCTAGGAAATATGGAGAGGATCATGTTTCACAAATTATTACTTTCGGAACAATGTCTGCTAGAATGGTAATTCGTGACGTTGGAAGAGCTTTAGATGTTTCATATGCCGAAACAGATAAACTTGCTAAAATGATTCCAAACGAATTACATATTAATAATAAAAAAGCATTAGAGCAAAATAAAGAGTTAAGAGAATTATATGAAAATGATAATACAATAAAAACAACTTTTTAGATATAGCAATGGCATTAGAAGGACTTCCAAGACAGGCTTCTACTCATGCTTGTGGAATAGTTATAACAAAAGATCCTGTAGATACTTATGTTCCACTTTATGTACGTGAAGGAACGATTTCTACTCAATATATAATGACAACTTTAGAAGAACTTGGTTTATTAAAAATGGACTTTTTGGGACTTCGTACATTAACAGTTATACAAGATACAATTAATTTAGTAAAACATACAAGAGAATAAATGTAGAATTTGACAAAGATATGAATGATTCAAAAGTATACAAATTATGGCAAGATGGAGACAGTATAGGTATTTTTCAATTTGAAAGTCAAGGAATGACAAACTTTATGAAAGAATTAAAACCAGATTGTTTAGAAGATATAATAGCAGGGGTTTCATTATATAGACCTGGACCAATGGATCAAATACCAAGGTATATCGCAAATAAAAAAGATCCAGAACATGCTGTATATACACATCCTGCATTAAACCAATATTAGAGGTAACATATGGATGTATGGTATATCAAGAACAGGTTATGCAAATAGTACGTGATTTAGCAGGATATTCACTTCGGAAGAGCAGACTTAGTAAGACGTGCAATGGGAAAGAAAAAAAATTAGATGTAATGGCAAAAGAAAGAGAATATTTTATACATGGGCAAACAGACGAAAATGGAAATATTATAATTCCTGGATGTGTGCGTAATGGAATAGATGAAATGTCAGCAAATAAAATATTTGATGAGATGGCAGAATTTGCAAAATATGCATTTAATAAATCACATGCAGCAGCATATGCAGTTGTATCTTATCGTACAGCATATTTAAAAAAGCCTATTATCCAGAAGAATTTATGGCAGCAACTTTAAATAGTTTTTTAGGAAATTTAGACAAAGTTCCTATGTATATTGATGAATGTAAAAGAATGAATATTGCAATATTAAAACCAGATATAAACAAAAGTTTTACAAAGTTTACAGTAGATGAAGGTAAAAATTCGTTTTGGGTTGGGAAGTATAAAAAAAATGTAGGAACCTCTGTTGTAGATACAATTGTTAAAAATCGTGAAGAAAAAAGGAAAGTTTGAAAGTTTTACAAATTTCTGTGAAAGAATGGAAGGTGAAGCAGTAAATAAAAAATGTATTGAAAGTTTAATAAAAGCAGGAGCATTTGATGGATTTGAACAAACAAGAAGTACATTAATGGCATCTTTTGAATCAATTATAGATTCTATTTCTGATAGTTCTAAAAAAAGTTTAAAAGGACAAATTACTATGTTTGATTTAGGCGGATCTGAAGAAGATGAAAAAAAGAAATGGAAAAAATGAAATATATTTATACTACATTAAAAAGTATTCTGAAAAGAATTACTATCTATGGAAAAAGAAATGTTAGGTCTTTATATTACAGGACATCCTTTAGAAGAAATTAGAGACGAAATAGAGAAGCAATCTAATATTAATTCTATGCAAGTAAGAGAAGCGGGAGAGGCAATTCAAAATAACGAAAAGTCAGAATTTAGAGATGGGCAAAATGTAAAATTTGCTGGTATTATTGATAGTGTTAAGAAAAAAATATACAAAAACCAATAAAATAATGGCTTTTATAACTATAGAAAGATTTATATGGAAGTATAGAAGTAATTGTATTTGAAAATTGTTACCAATCTTGTTCAAATATATTAATGGAAGATAGAGTTGTATTAGTAGAAGGTAGATTAAGTATAAGAGAAGATGATGAACCTAAAATTGTAGCAAGCACTATAAAAGAATTTGGGGCTATAACAAAAAAATAAAGCTTTAATTATAAATATTACTAATTTGGATAATAATCAAAAAGCTAAATTAAGAGGAGCATTAAAATTTTTCACGGGTGAAAAAAAATAATATGCAAGTTTATATATTAAATGGTGATAGAAAAGATCCAGCAGGTGGAATATTTATAAATAATCAAATTCTGAGAGAATTTGAAGAAATTGCCCGGTGAGATAAATGTAAAAGTAGAATAGCAAATATATAACAAAGGAGTAGGTTGATGGAAAAAGAAGATCTAATAAAAAAAATAGAATTATCTAATAATAAATTAAGTATATTTGCAGATACAAAAGAAATTGAAAAGTATGATTTGGATGAGGTTACTTTTACTAAATTTAATAAATAGATTTTTAACAGATAATGAGAAGACTAAATTATTTGAATTTGAATACTTTAAAAGAGCGCCAGCTAATGTAATTAGAGATATAGTATATAGCATATCAGAAGACAAACTAAAAGTATATGTACTTTTAGATGTATTTTTAAAAGATAAGAAACTTTTGGAAAAAACAGGAAAAATTGAAATGATAAAATTATAAAATCATTAAATGATGATCAAAAAATGCAGATATTAAAAAGTAAAAATTTTGAAAAGTTTGATCTAGAAAAACATGATATAGAAGCTATATTAGAATCTATGACTGATGAAACTAAAAAGACGGTTTTAAAAGATGAAGACTTACTTGCAAAACATTTGAAATTAAGAAAGAATAGTATTATTGGTATTATAAACAGTATAAAAAAAGTGATGAGATAAAGTTAGATATAATAGATGAAATAGGAATAGATAAACTTTTGGTAAGTTTATCTGGGATATCATATGAAAATAAAAAGAAAAGTATTATTGGAAAACAGATATAACATGAATAAAGAACAAATTGTTTGGCTTATTTCATCAATGGAAGTTGATTCTTTAATAGAATTTTTGAATGAAAATCAAAAATTTCTATCAGAAAACAAAATTAAAGCATATGAAATTATTTATGAATTAGGTTTAGATGAAAAAAAAACAATATGAGGTTATGGCAAAATTTGGTAGAATAAAACTTGGCATTCGGAGATCAGAAATTAATTTGTGCAATTTTAGAAAAAAAGTAAAAGAATTCATAGATTTATCTAATTTTCCAGATGAATGTAAAAGAGTTTTAGAAATGAGTATAGACTCATATGGAAGATTAAATGTAGATTTAGATAGTGATTTAGAAAATTATAGAGGTTTAGATGAGATAATAACAATTAATCCAACTCATATGTCGGATGAAGAGAAAAAAATAAATTTTTACAATTGTCAACCATATGCCCAAATTTAAAAGTAATAGATGATTTAAAAATGATAAGTGTTACATTAGAAGAATATGAAAAAAGCAGAAAAATGGATAGAAGATACTATTAAAAATATTAATCCAAATTGGACAAAACTTCAAAAAATAGCATATATAGATAATGTTATTGGAAAAAAAGTAAGTTATAGTCCGGATTTTGAAACAGAGGTATTTGATAAAGGTGAAAGTAGAAATATATGGAAAATAATAAATAAAGGTTATGGAGTTTGTAATGGAATTGCACAATTAGAACAATATATGTTAAATAGAATAGGGGTAACTTCAGAGATAGTTACAAGTAAAGTACATGCGTTTGTATTGATTAAAGATATTCAAATTCAGATAGAGGACGGAAATTATGTAGTGGGAGATACTATTATAGATCCAACGTGGAATTTGGCAGCACATAGATATGGTGGAAGACCAAATGATTTTTTGTGTAAGCTATGAAAGAATAAGAAGTCATGACATAGAGGAAGATGGCAAAGATTCAAAAGCACATAAACTTGATGAAGAAAATATGGAAACAATAGAATTAAGTGAAAAGGACTGCGAGAAGTTTTTTCTAGTATAGGTATTGCAGACCAAAAAAGGAAATTTTCCAATAAAAAGAACTTATGGATATGTCCAAATTATTAGATGAATTTGATTTTTCAGGAGAAGAAAATTTAGAAAAACAACTATTATTACTTACTAAGTATTATAAAGGTTTTGCTAGTTGTCAAAATTCGACAATAAGAGTTTTGGTAAGTATGATAGACAGTACAAAAAAAATCTAGAATTTAATAAATGTATTATAAATAGAGTCTTTGATAGAAGTGATAAGAAAAAAAGGAACCTGTTTTATATGTATATGCGAATTTCAGAGAAGGAACAAAAAAGATTTTGGGTTGCTGATAAAGATTTACATGGATTTGTTAGTATATCAGAACAAAAATTCGAAGAAAAATTTAAGTGTTATGATGAAGACTTAAAAAAGAAGATGGAATTAGCCCATGGAAAGCAAAAAATATAGAGAAAGAAGAAGACTTAACTAGAAGTTCTGGAGAAATACAGATATAGAAGAAAGGATAGATATAAATGAGTTTTATAAAGAGAATAATAGTATTTTTCAAGAGAAAATTTAAAATAAAAATAGTAAAAAGTTGCTTGTTAGTTCTGAAAAAAAAATAATAAAAAGAAGATTTTAGAAAATCACTAACAGTAAAGACAAAAAGTATAAAAAAAAGAAAAAATCAATAAAGTAAGTACATTAACATGCACAGGAGATGGGCTTGAATAGAAAATAAGATAAGTTATTAAAAGTTAAGGAGGATAATAAATTATGAGAATTAGATTAGCAGGAATTATTCCTATGGAAAAAGGTTTTGGATTTATGCATAGACAAAACGTAAAAAATCATCCAATTGGTGATTACTATGTGTTCCCTGGAGGCGGAAGAGAAGGAGACGAAACTTTTGAAGATGGAGCAATAAGAGAGATTAAAGAAGAATTTGGAATAGATGTAAAGGTGGTAAAAGAATTATATCAAACAAAAAAATGAGAAAAAAAAGGAGAAGAACATTTCTTTTTATGTGAATATGTAGCTGGGATATTTGGTACAGGCGAAGGTCCAGAGTTTTCCGGAGATCCAAAATATATAGATAGAGGAACATATACTCCGGAAATAATAAAAAAGAAGAGGTAAAAAAATATTACATTATTACCACCAGAAGTAAAAGAAATGTTAGTAAAAGATATAGAAGCGGGGGATATTTGATAAATATTTTAAATAGAAAAATTATTGGTTGTTAACAAAAAACATAGCAATGGATTATGTTTTGAGGCAACATAAAACAAAATAAAGATAAATTTAAACATATATTAAATTTTTTTACTTTGTAGTAACATAAGGCAAAATATATAGATAAATGATTGACAAGTATTTGATAATATGTTAAAATATACATCTGTAAGCCGCCTGAGTCGGGTTTAAAATGCTAAAATATTTTAGCTACCTAGTATTTTATGCTTAGCGAGTATACATATAAAGGGAGGTGTACTTAAATGTACGCAATAATCGAAAGTTGTGGAAAACAATACAAAGTTACAGAAGGAGATGTAGTTTACTTCGAAAAATTAGATGCAGAAGAAGGTAAAAAGTTACTTTTGATAAAGTAATATTAGTATCTAAAGAAGGTAAAGTAGATGTAGGTGCTCCATATGTAAAAAGGTGTTAAAGTAGAAGGAAAAGTAGTTAGTCATGGTAAAGGTAAGAAAATTATCGTTTACAAATACAAAGCAAAGAAAAAACTACAGAAGAACACAAGGACATAGACAACCATATACAAAGGTTGAAATAACAACAATAAAAACAGCTTCTGCAAGAAAAGCAAAAAGAAACAGTAGAAGCATAAATAAATATATAGTTTATAATCTACAAAATGGAAGGAGTGAATAAACATGGCTCATAAGAAAGGGCAAGGTAGCGTTAAGAACGGTAGAGATAGTGAATCAAAGCGCCTTGGGTTAAAAAGAGCTGATGGACAATTAGTTCAAGCAGGAAACATCTTGATAAGACAAAGAGGAACAAAAATCCATCCAGGAACAAATGTAGGAATCGGAAGCGATGATACATTATATGCTAAAGTAACTGGTACAGTTAAATTTGAAAGACTTGGAAGAGATAAAAAGAAAGTAAGTGTTTATCCAGTAGAGGAAAAAAATGCGTAAATAAAAAAAATATAAGTTAAAGTTTTTACTTTAATTTATATTTTTTTTATAAAAATATAAATTAAAAAATAAGTTTAAAAGAGAACAATGAGTTACATAAAACGTTGACAAGAAATACCAAAAAGTGGAATAATAATTGTTAAAGGGGATGATAGAATGAATAAATTAAAAAAGTGTTAATTGGACTAATATTTATTGCATTAATCATTGTTTTAAAAAATTTAAACGAAGTACAAGCAGATACTACATATAGATGGCCTGTAGGAGGAAACAACTCAAGTGAAACATATAGAGATTATCGTTACTATGGATCTAATAAAACAGGTCCTGCAGATGATGGAAAATATGGAAGAGAATATATAGTAGATAATACAAAATGGCCAAATGAAAACAATACTATGCAAAATGTGAATCACACTTTGGTATGGATATATCAGGAATAAATGGACATACATATGATATAGTATCTGTAGTAAATGGAAAAGTTATAGCAACTAGTGGAGATAGAATAATTAATCCAAGTGTAAATTATGTAGATAGAAATCAAAGACGTACACAAGGAGGATTAAATGATGGTGGAGGATATGGAAACTATGTTATCATACAAGAAAATGGAACAGGAAGATGTTTCTTATATGCGCACTTAAAAGGAGGATCAATTAAAGTTAAAAAGGTTCTACTGTAGGAATAGGTACTTCAATTGCTACAATGGGAAGTAGTGGAGACTCTGGACATATGCATTTACATTTTGAAATAAGAAAAAATAAAGCTTCAGTGATAAGCGAAAACAGATATGGTAAACATTATTTAGTAACAACTACAAATTCAACAAACCTAAATCCACAAGATTACATAGGAAGTGCACCATCTAATACACATTTACCTTTTGAAGATTCTAAAAAAGTAAAAATTAGTAAAGATGATTCCAAAATATATATTAAATATTTATATCAAAAAGTTTTAAAAAGAACACCAGGAAGTTCAGAAATAGAATATTGGGCTAATGTATATACATCATCAGGAAGTATATCAGAAGTAACAAAGGGAATAATGCTTAGCAAAGAAGCTGAAAATAAATTAGGAAAACTAGATAATACAGCATTTGTAAATAAATGTTATGAAGTGATTTTAATGAGAAGTAATACACAAAAAGAAGCTGCCCGGACATATTGAAAAATTAAATACAGGAGTATGGATTAGAAGAGATGTAATTAATTTATTCTGTAATTCAAACGAATTTTGTAAATAGTGTTCTTCCAAACTATATAAATAAGATTAAAAGAGAACAACAAAATACAGAAGAAATACCAGGTTTAGCAAGTGTAGATAAATTAAAAACAGTAGGAGATCTTAATGCAAATGGAAAAATAGATGTTGATGATGCAAGAATTTGTTTGACAATTATAGCCAAAATAGGTGCTGGAGCTTATAAAGTTGATGATACGGTAAAGAAATATGCAGATATGGACGGAGATGGAAGAATTACACCATATGATGCATGTCTAATATTACAAAAAATATGCAAGAAGAATGGCTGGATATACAGATTAGAAAAATTAAATAATAAATAAGATAGATGGAAAGTATAAAAACTTTCCATTTACTTTTTAAGTAATAACCTTGCAAATATAGGCTAAATAAAGTATAATCTATAAAAATTGTTTGTAAGAAATTATTAGAGATGGATATAAATGATTAATGAAGATAAAAAACGTATTTTGACAGGAGATAGACCAACTGGAAAAATGCATATAGGACATTATTTTGGGTCTTTAAAATCAAGAGTAAAATTACAAGATGAACATGAGACTTTTATTGAAGTGGCAGATGCTCAAGCACTAACAGATAATTTTAATAATCCAGAAAAAAAGTACAAAAAATGTAAGTCAAATTGTAATGGATGAATTAGCTGTTGGAATAGATCCAAATAAAGTTACATTCTTTTTACAATCTATGATACCGGAAATAGCTGAACTTACAGTTTTTTATTCTAATTTAGTTACAATTGCAAGATTACAAAGAAATCCTACAGTGAAAACAGAAATAGCACAAAAAAAGAAATATATTTGGAGAGAGTGTAACATATGGATTTTAGGTTATCCTGTAAGTCAAGCAGCAGATATAACAGCTTTTGAAGGAACTATTATACCAGTTGGAGAAGATCAACTTCCACTAATAGAACAGGCAAGAGAGATTGTTAGAAAATTTAATAGTATTTATGGAGAAACTTTATATGAACCTCAAGCGCTTCTTTCAAAAGAAAAAAGGATAAAAGGTTTAGATGGAAATGAAAAAATGGGAAAATCTTTAGGAAATGCTATTTATTTATCAGATCCAGAAGAAGAAATTAATAAAAAAGTAATGCAAGCTGTTACAGATCCAGGAAGAATAAAAAGGATGATCCAGGAAATCCAGATATATGTATGGTTGCATATTATCATAATTTGTTTAGCAAAGATGAAGTTAAAAAATATATGTGAAGAATGTAGAAAAGGTAAAAGAGGTTGTGTTGCTTGTAAAAAAAAGCAATTAATAAAAAAATATAAACAAAGAATTAGAACCAATTAGAGAAAAAAAAGATACTTTGAAGAAAGACCAAATGAAGTAAATGATATATTAATGGCTGGTACTAACCATGCTCAAAAAGTCGCAAAAGAAACAATGAAAAAAAGTAAAACAAGCAATGAAACTAAATTATTTTGAATAAAACTAAAAAATAAAATTATAATTAGAAAGATAGTAAAAGCAAATTTATAAAAGGAGGCTATAAAAGTGTTTACCGATTATGCAAAAAATCCTAGTTAAATCAGGAGATGGCGGAGATGGAGCTATTTCATTTAGAAGAGAAAAAATATGTAGCGGCAGGAGGCCCTGATGGAGGAGACGGAGGCAAAGGTGGAGATGTATATTTTGTTGTTGATCCAGATTCTAATACATTAGTAGATTTTAGATATAAAAAAGAAATTTAAAGCAGAAAATGGGAAAAACGGAGAAGCAAACCATCGTTATGGAAGAAGCGGAGAAGATTTATATATAAAAAGTACCGATGGGAACTATTATTAAAGATGCTGAAACAGGAGAAATTTTAGCAGATCTATCTGAAAAGATCAAGTGGAGAAAATATTTCCAGGAGGAAGAGGTGGAAAAGGAAATTCACATTTTGCAACATCAACAAGACAAGCACCTCGTTTTTCTCAAGGAGGAGAAAAAGGGATTGAAAAAAGAAGTAATACTAGAATTAAAACTTTTAGCAGATGTTGGACTAATAGGATTTCCAAATGTAGGAAAATCTACATTTTTGTCTGTTGTGACTTCTGCTACTCCAAAAAATTGCAGATTATCATTTTACAACACTAGAACCAAATTTAGGTGTAGTAAAATCAGAATATGGAGATAGCTTTGTAATAGCAGACATTCCTGGTATTATAGAAGGAGCAAGTAATGGAACGGGACTAGGGATTGCAATTTTTAAGACATATCGAAAGAACAAGATTATTATTACATGTTATAGATGTATCTGGTGGAGAAGGAAGAAATCCTGTTAAAGATTTTAAGACTATTAATGAAGAATTAAAAAATTATAGTGAAAAATTGAGTAAAAGAAAACAAATAATAGTTGCAAATAAAATAGATAGTATGCAAGATGAAAATTTATATAAAAAATTTAGAAGAACTTGCAAATGAAAATAAGATGGAAATATACAAAATATCTGCTGCAACAGGACAAGGTATAAAAAGAACTACTTACAAGAGTTTCTGAGATACTAAAGCAATTACCAAAAAGAAGAACTAATTAAGAAAGAAGAGAGAAAAATATATACATTAGAAGAAAAAGACGATGGATATACAATAACAAAAAGAAAAAAGATATGTGGGTGGTAGATGGACCTGCAGTACAAAGAATTATGAGAAGAGTTAACTTAGAAGACAATGAATCAATGCATTATTTCCAAAAGTGTTTAGATAGCTTAGGGTTAATCAAAAAAAATTAAAAGAAGCAGGAGTACAAGAAGGAGATACTGTTAGAGTAGTAGATTGGGAATTAGAATGGTATGATTAAAATATTACAAAAAGATTACTAATATATTACAAAAATGTTAAAAAATAGAGATTTTGTTTAGAAATCTTTATTTTTTTTTCTTTTAGTGTTAGTATAAAAAAAAGTAAAACAAAAGATAAATTGTTGTTTTATAAAATATTTTTTTATAAAGAGGGGGGAAAAAATGAAAACAAACAAAATTTTAAGTGTAGTATTAATAATTTTATTAATGTTTACATTGGTAGGGACAGTTAATGCTGCAGAAACAAAAAATTATACAGTAACTTTTGGACAAGTAAAAAATGGACAAGTAGATGTAACTGTTAAATTTAATAATGATTTGCCAACAGATTTTGAGCAAAAAGGTTGGAATAAAAAAGATTCAAAAACAATAACAAAAACATTTAAGCAAGGTGCATATGAAGTCTTTTTCAATGAATGGTAAAACTGAATGGGTTGATATTGCAGTACCATTTGAATTAGAAGTAGGGAAAAAAAATAAATTGTTTAACTGAATTAACTGATTATAAAAGTAGTGATTCAAGTGTATTAAAAAATTCAAAATGGAGAAATAATAGCAGTAAGTGAAGGAAAAAGCAACAATCACAGCTAAAACTACAGGAAGCCATGTGTCAGTTCTTGAATTTGAAGGAAATGTAAAAAAAAAGCAAGTTCAAATAGTAGTGATGATACAGATGCTCAAAACATTAAAATAGAAACTTCATTAACAAGTTTAGCAAATATTAAAGTAGAAACAAATTTAACAAAAAAGATAATAAACAATATTATATTTATATATCAAAAAAAGCTGATGAAAATGTTACATCAAAAACAGCGGGGGTTACAGTATTATCAGCAAATTCTGATGGAAAATTATGTGCTGTTATATCAAAAAATTACTGTGAATTAGTAGGAACAAATTATGCTTATATTATAGAAAAAACAGTTTCAAGTAGTGAAGAGAAGGTAGTTCTTAAAGGTAAAAAATTGAAGATCCACAATTGCCATCATTAGGAAATAGACTAGATATTTGGCTATATGATGTAAATAAAACAGGGGTAACAAACAAAATATCTATGTCAAAAGATAGAACAATAAAATACAAAATAGGAAAAATAGATTCTAATGATATCTTAAAATCTTTTTAAAAATGAATCTTCTGATAAAGCTTTTTCTAAGTTACTAGAATACTCTAAAAATGCAAAAATATTAAAAGAAGGATCTATTACAGTAGATGGACTAGACTATAATTTAATAAAAGATGTAAATATAGAAAATGGTGGATACTATTTTGTATATATGGATGCAGATACACAAAATGGAAAGTACAACAAGTTGGAAGATATTGCTGTCTATAAAGAAAATAATTCAAAAGAAGGAAATGCATTAGTACATTTTTCTTTTGCTGATATAAAATTAAAAGAAGAACAAAGTGGAAATAGTGAAAATAAAGAACAAAATCAAGAAGATAATACTAAATCAAACAAAAAATACCACAAACAGGTGATAAAATAAACAGTAGCAATAGCTATGGGAACAATAGCTATTATAGGAGTAGCTTGTTATATTGGATATAAAAAATATAATGGAATAAAATAAAAATATATAAAATTTAAAATTAAAAGTATTTTTAAAACCTATGAAATACGAAAGAAATGTCAAAACTTTTGTTTGACATTTCTTTTTTATGGTAAAATTAACAAAACAAATTTTTTGTAGGGGGAATCTTGAAAAATGGGGAAAAAAGAATTTGATGATTTAAATAAGAGAGAAAAAAGCTATATTAAAGTATATAGAAAAACAAATAAAAGCAAATAGTTATCCACCATCAGTAAGAGAAATAGGAAAGGCAGTAGGTTTAAGTTCAACTGCAACTGTTCATGGATATTTAGCTAAACTAGAGGAAAAAGGATATATAAAGAAAAGAATCACAAAAAGGAAGAACATTAAGACTACTAAAAGGCATTTTAAAAAGAAGAGAAAAAAGAAGAACCAAAACAAGTATATACTAGTAGAGAAATGGTCGATGTACCAGTTATAGGAAAAATAACAGCAGGAGCACCTATTTTAGCGGTAGAAAATGTTACAGATACATTTCCTATTCCTATAGACTTTGTAGGAAATAGTGAAAGTTTCATGCTAACTGTAAGCGGAGAAAGTATGATTGAAGCAGGTATATTAGATGGTGATTATATATTAGTAAAAAACAAAAATACAGCTAATAATGGAGAAATTGTTGTAGCATTAATTGAAGATGAAGCAACTGTAAAAACATTTTACAAAGAAAACGGTCACATTAGGTTACAACCAGAAAATAGCACAATGGAACCAATTATAGTTCCTAATTGCGAAATATTAGGTAAAGTAGCTGGTGTTTTTAGAAAAAATGTAATATATAAAGAATGGAGAAAATTTTATGGATAGACTGAAAACTTTTCTTATATATCTAATATTATTTATTGCATTATACTTTTTTGTGGATTTTGCATCATTTGCATATATTAAAAACAACATATAATGATTTAACTGATTTTACTATAGATGTAGAAAACCCAAAAATAAAAATACAAAGAAGCTAAAGTAACATATATAAATGGATATATAAAAGGAACTATATTAAATAATACAAATGAGGAAATACGGAAATCAATATTTGAAATTTGAGTTCTTTTCAAAAATGATACTTCACTTGGCAAAAAATTTATAAAAATTGAAAATTTAGATCCAAATGCAACAAGAGATTTTGAAGTGGATTTTAATTTTGAAGAAGTAAAAAGTTATAAAATAACAGTAGCAAATAGCACGGAAATAGAAAATGCATCTGATGCAGAATTCTTATCAGACCCAAAGACAAAGGGATTCTTATTGTTAACTACATTGGTATTTTTATATTTTTAGAGATTATTAAAAGTATTGCAAATTTATATGCAATACTTTTTAATAATCAAATGAAAAAATTTATAAAAAGTTAAAAATATAAAATGAAAAAAATATAAAAAAGGTTTGCTATTTTAAAAGATATGTAATATAATTGTAACAAAAATGAAAACATAATGTAATAAGTATGTCTGAAAGGAAGATGCAAATGTTCAGTTGGGGCAAGATATTGGAATAGATTTAGGAACAGCAACTGTTATAGCTTATGTAAAAGAGAAAAGGTATAGTTTTAAGAGAACCTTCAGTAGTGGCAGTAGATAATAATACAGGAGATGTATTAGCTGTTGGAAAAGATGCAAGAAGAATGCTTGGTAGAACGCCTGGAAATATAGTAGCAACAAGACCTTTAAGAGATGGTGTTATTTCTAACTATACAGTAACAGAAAAAAATGCTTAAATATTTTATAAATAAGGTATGTGGCAGATTTGTTTTTTCACCTAGAATAATGATATGTATACCTTCACAAGTAACAGAAGTAGAGAAAAAGCTGTTATAGACGCTGCATCACAGGCCGGAGCAAGAAAAGTGTATTTAATAGAAGAACCAATAGCAGCAGCAATAGGTGCTGGAATAGACATATCAAAACCATGTGGGAATATGGTTGTAGATATAGGAGGAGGAACTACAGATATAGCTGTAATTTCACTTGGAGGATCTGTTGTAAATACATCATTAAAAGTAGCAGGTGATAAATTTGATGAAGCCATTATTAGATATATAAAAAGAAAAAACATAATGTTATGATTGGAGAAAGAACAGCAGAAGATTTGAAAATAAATATAGGATGTGTATATCCAAAAATTCAAGACACAGAAATGGATGTTAGAGGAAGAGACCTAATAACAGGTCTGCCAAAAACAGTAACAGTATATTCAAGTGAGATGCTAGAAGCACTTATAGAACCAGCATTAATGATTGTAGATGCAGTACATTCTGTATTAGAGAAAACACCACCAGAGCTCTCAGCAGATATAAGTGATAGAGGAATATACATGACTGGTGGAGGATGTTTAATAGATGGATTAGACAAGTTATTACAAGAAAAAACAGGAATTAATGTGATGATTGCACAAGATACAGTTTCATGTGTTGCTTTAGGAACTGGAAAAAGCACTAGATAATTTAGATGCTTTAGAAGGAAAAAAGTAGAAAATAAAATTTAAATAGCAAAAAATGAAAAAATAATATGTGAAAATACTATTTTTCATTTTTTTATTGCATATTTAAAAACATAATTATATAATATATAAAAAATAATGTAAAAGGTGAATTTATGAATAAGACAAAAAAAGAAAAATTTTTGAAACATCTATGAAATTATTTGCAGAAAAAGGGTATGATGCAACAAGCATAGAGGAAATAACAGCTACGGTAGGTGTTGCAAAAGGAACTTTATATTATCATTTTTCTAGTAAGGAAGAAATTTTTAATTTCTTAGTAGAGGAAGGAGTAAAATTATTAAGAAATAGTATTGCAATTAAAACTGCAAATTTAGATAGTAGTGTAGATAAAATAAAAGCTATAGTATTAATTCAATTAAAAAGTATTAGTAAAATATGAGGACTTTATGGCAATTGTTCTTAGCCAAATATGGGGGACAGGGGGCAAGAAGTCAAATTTGTAAAAAATATATATTTGAATATATTACAATGATTGAGAATATTGTTAAAGAAGGAATAGAGAAAGGTGAGTTATCTAAAGGCGATCCAAATGTAATTGCATCTGGAATATTTGGAATAGCATGTTCTAGTTTAATTTATAAAATGAGAATAGATAAAAAATTGAAATAGAAAAACTATATCATGAAATAGATTCAATTTATATAAAAAATTAAAAAAATAGGAGTGAATAAGATTGAGAATACTTAAAGATTTTAAAGTACCAGATTTTAAATTTCCAAAATTTAAAATGAAAGAAATATCAGAAATAGACGAAGTTAAAGTAGACTATGATAAAATAAAAAAGGCAGAAGAAAATAAAAAACAAGAAAGAACATAAAAATTACGAACAAACACATTACAAAACAATAAAAGAAGTGTTTTTACGCTCTATAAAAGAATATGCAGATTTACCTTTTATTTTAGAAAAATTTAAACCAAAAGAAGCTTTTACAGAAATTACATTCAAGAAATTTGGGGAAGATGTAAATTCATTAGGAACAGGACTTGTAGAAAAAATATAATTTAAAAAGATAGCAGAATAATAATTATAGGCGAAAATACATATCATTGGTATGTATCATATATGGCAATGCTTTGTGGAGTTGGAATAGCAGTACCAGTAGATAAGGAGTTGCCAGAAAACGAAATAGAAAATGTAATTAGAAGGTCTAAAGCTTCAGCAGTTATATATTCTACTAAAAAAAAGAAGTTATAAAGAAAATAGAAGATAACTTACCAGAGGTAAAATATTTTATCCAAATGAATTCAAGTGAATCTTTAAATGGAAGAGATGTAGGATTAGATGCAATTATAAAACAGGAAAAAGAACTAATAGATTCAGGAGATAAAACTTTTGAAGAAATACAAATAGACCCAGAAGAATTTAAAGTACTTATATTTACTTCTGGAACAACGTCAAATTCAAAAGGGGTAATGATATGTAATAGAAATTTAGCAGAAAATATTAATGCTGTTTCTGCATATGTAAATCTAACTTCAGAAGATAGATTAATGTCAATATTACCATTACACCATACATATGAATCTACAATTGGATTTTTATTACCTATGGCAACAGGAACATCAATTGCAGTATGTCAAGGACTAAAATATATAGTACCAAATTTGCAAGAAACAAATCCGACAGCATTATTAACAGTTCCATTACTAGTTGAAAATTTATATAAAAAAATTAATGCTAATATTAAAAAGAGCAAAAAAAGATGGAATGGTTAATTCAATGATACATCTTACAAATGCACTAAAGAGTATAGGAGTTGATATTAAGAAAAAAGTATTTAAAGAAATATATGACAATTTAGGTGGAAAAATTAGAATAATTGTTTCTGCAGCAGCTCCAATAGATGCTAAAATAGGTAAATGGGTTGAAGATATAGGAATTACTTTCCTTCAAGGTTATGGATTAACAGAAACAGCACCAATTGCAGCACTTACACCAGATTTTAATACTAAAGTTGGTTCAGCTGGTAAAGCAGTAGTTTGTGCACAAATAAAAATAGATAATCCAAATGAAAAAGGTGAAGGAGAAGTTTTAATAAAAAAGTTCTACTTTAATGCTTGGGTATTATGAAGATAAAGAAGCGACAGACGAAGCTATAGTTGATGGATGGTTTCACTCTGGAGATGTTGGATATTTAGATGAAGATGGATATTTATATATAACAGGAAGATCAAAAAATGTAATAGTAACACAAAATGGAAAAAATATTTACCCAGAAGAAATTGAATTGATGCTTGCAAAAATACCAGAAATAAATGAGTGTATGGTATATGGAAAAGAAGAAAAAGAGAAATAAAGAATTAACAATTACAGCAAAAGTTATTCCAAATTATGAAGAAATTACTGAAAGACATGGAAAAGATTTATCAAAAGATCAGATACATGATATAATTTGGCAAGAAATTAAAAATGTTAATAGAAAATTAACATCATATAAAGCTATTAAAAAATTAGAAATAAAAAGAAGATGAATTTGAAAAAACAACAACAATGAAAATAAAAAATATAAAAGAAATAAAAAAGATGAGGAAAAAAGAATAAGTAATATTTTTTTGTAATAAAAATGTAACAAAATCGAAATATAAATTTTTATAAATCCTCTTGTAGTTTTTTGTTGAACAGTGTATAATAAATATTGTTAAAAAGTAATACATAGGACAAAGGGGGGAAAGTTTACATTGTCTAAGTCTGGCATAGTAAACGTGAGAATGGTAATCACGGAAGAAAAGATTTTATCCAATATAGATAAGATACAAAAATTAATAAATCCAAAAAGCAAAAAAGCAAATTGTACAATTAGAAGAAGATACAGCTTTTAAAGATTTAGTACAATCTATAAAAGATTATTTGATTGAGTATCCAAATAAAAAAGAACTTTCAAAGTAGCGTATACAATGCTGCATATGGACTAGTTGAATATGCAACAAATCAGTTTGAAGAAAATACTAAAAAAATAGAAGAATTGATAATCCAAAGAGAAAATAATATTGCACTAGCTGCAACATTAAAAAAGGCACTTAACCTAGTAACAGAAAAGGAAGATGATTGGAAAAACGAAGTACAAAAAATTATCAGAAAACTTTTCTGAAGAAATAGTAGATACATTGGGATCTATAGGAAGAGCAAGATCTAAAAAATCTCAAAATTATCAAGATGGTGTTAAATTAATTAATGCTAAAATAGCTAATTTAGAGGCAAACCTACACATTGAAATAGATATGGAAAGAATAGAAGACAGATCAAAGGCTTTAAGCTTTATAGGAATAGAAATAGCAGAAGCTCTTAAAGAAATTCCAATACCAGAAGAAAAACAAGAAAAAATGTACAAGAAGTACAAGAAGTTACAGCTGAACAAGAACAATATATTAACGAAACAAGAGTTAATGTAAAACCATCATTATGGGAAAGATTTAAAAATACAAAAGTTATAAGAGCAATTAGATATGTAATGAAAATAAAAGTTGTGTTAGAGTTCCCAGCATTGCCAGAACCAACACAAGAACAACACTAAGATAGTTAAAATTGTTTTGGGGTTTGATGATTTTTCATTATCAAACCTCAAAATATATGGTTATAAAAAACAACTAAAAATATTATAAAATTGCAAATAAAGTATTGACATATAAAAAAAAATAGTATATACTTAATCTCGCATTAGAGAGATGCGCCCTTAGCTCAGTTGGTCAGAGCAACCGGCTCATAACCGGTGGGTCCAAGGTTCGAATCCTTGAGGGCGCACCATTTAAATTTAAAAACAAATAATTGTGGCACAGCCACTTTTATTTTATACGGGTAGTTGGGTGAGTGGCTAAAACCATCAGACTGTAAATCTGACCTCATTTGAGTTCCCTGGTTCGAATCCAGGACTGCCCACCAAAGTAAGTTTTCGTTGAACTCTTTCAAAGTATTCAAATAGTGAGATTAGAAAAACAGAAAATATGAACCGATAAATCGATTCATATTTTTTTTGCTTTCTTTTTATATTGGTATCAGAAAATGATGAAATAAACCTCATTGATGTAATAATTCAAGAAGATCATTTTAATAAATTTTTTTTGTGATAATATAATTTGTATATTGTATATTGTTTACAAAAAAAATAAAAAAATGTATAATAATTTTGGATATTAAATACAGAGGTGAAATATGGATTTAATTGGCAGTTTAACTGATGTAAATAATGTTAGAGGAATAA
>VOFC01004570.1_pt1 | contig 26085 bp, 51 predicted proteins | sample 5384161 | NCBI WGS metagenome assembly VOFC01 (sample SAMN12384722, study PRJNA508395) | human gut metagenome | isolation source: healthy gut B | host: Homo sapiens | reverse complement strand
CTCAGTATTACTTCGTTCAGTTGCACGTATTGCTCAACGTCACTAATTAGTTCTTTTGCGTCGTCACTATCAATTTCATGAAAATATCTTTGGACGCGTATCCCCCTGTTGGACCGTCTCCCGTGCGAACAACAACAATTCCCCATATTAACCGCTTATTCATACTGCACCTCACAATAAAGCCCCCGGCGACGGTCTTCTTGAGTAATGGTCAAAGCACATGTTTCCTTGGCCATTTCTAAAATTGTTAAGAATGTTACGACGACCATACTCTTTCGTATATACATCGAACAGTTCTAAAAGTTTATCTCTCTTTTTCTCTTTTAGAATACGACTGATATCGCGTTTTCTTTCTTTGATGGTTATTTCTTTTCCTGTCACTTTTTTTGTATGTAATGGCTTTTCACTTTCTTTTCGTTCGATGAACTTTTGAAAAAGCCTTCAATAAGTCATCTAGTGTCACATTACTTTCTAACACCGTGTTCTCGTCGGCATACTCTTTCAAAGGAAGTTGGACTTTTGGTGTAGATTTGACTGCGGATTGCTTCTAGTTCTTTTAATCCAGCCGTCATATCTTTTATATTTTTGATATTCTACTAAGCGATTGATCAATGCTTCTTCTGGATTTTCCTCTTCGGACTCTTCTTCTTTTTCTTTCTGTCTTGGAAGTAGTTTTCGTGATTTAATCTCTAAAAGTTCTGATGCCATTACCAGATATTCACTGGCAATATCTAAGTTCATCTCTTCCATCCGATTGATGTATGCTAAATATTGATACTGTGATATCGACGATGTTAATTTCAAAAAATATCCATCTTGGATTCTTTAATCAAGTGTAAAAAAGTAAATCTAATGGTCCCTCAAACTCGTTAATTTTAATATCGTTCACTCTTATCACTTCCTAATTTCCGCATAACCATTATACCAAAGATAGCGAAGATATGCTATAATTTTAGTGGTGAGTGCGATGAAAAAGTTTCAAATGAAAGATGAAGAGTTCACATGCATCGTCTGTGGTAAAAAGGTTCCGAAAGCCAATTATACGGCACGAGACCATTGTCCCTATTGTTTATCGAGTCTTCATGTCGATATCATGCCAGGGGGATAGAATGAATCCTTGTAAAGGTGTTTTAAAACCGGTTGGCATCGAAAGTTTCGCGATACATACAAAATTATCTATCGCTGCGAGAAATGTCATGAACTTCACAAAAAACATCATGGCAAGTGATGATAATATGGATCTTATTATTGAATTATCTACACATCCGATTCCATTAATGAATAGCAACAAAAAAGTCGCTTTTTTATGGCAACTTTTTAATCTTCTTCCGTAAAAATATTACGGATTCCCAAATTGTAAGAAGCAGGATAAATCACGGTTTTTTCTATCATCAAGTCTTTTGATTGATATCTAAAACGCGTTCGATTGTTGGGGATGTGTTAACAGTCACGATACTAGATTTAATTTCTTTTATAAATTTAGAAGCGTGGTTTTCGTTGGATGTGAAAATGGATGTCGCATAATGATTACCATTATAATTAATCTGTGCAATGGCCTCTTCGATATCTTCTACTAAGATGGAATCTTCTATTTCTAAATTCAAATCTTCTTTGACATAAAATTGAATTGGAAGATTTATTTTACGAATTTTTCGATGAAATCTAAATGAGATTTATCTTCGATATACAGGTCAAAATTCTCATAACCAGATACGATGCATTTTGTTTTTACTCATTGCTAGGATACGATTTTGCAAGTTTCGACTTCCAATAGCAACAACTAGATTGATGTTGGCAAAGTTAGAAAGTACTTCTTCTGCATTTTCTGTAATCCACAAATAAATCAAAGAAGGCATATCCAATTGGATCAAGACTTGATTTACCAATTCTACCAAAAGATGATTTGTTCCATAGCAATATCCCTCATTCACAAATATTGTTGTGTTTCCTGCTAAAACATTTCGCAGAATCAATTCTATCAAAGTATATGGATTCCCGTCGCTACATACTACAACTAAACCAGCATCAAAATATTCCTTTCCATATATCAACTTTTTATTGGCATCATATTTTGATATCGTTACGGTTTCATACCGAATACTTTCTTTTTCCACATTATTCAAGATTGTTTCAATAATTTGAAAATCAATTGAAAATCCGTTTTGATTTTTTTGATCAATCCGATTGGTTTTCTTCTACTACTTTTTGTTTTCTATTAATACTCTTCGCATGACAGAAATAAATTCTTGCAAAGAATTCGTTGATAATTTTTTCTTATCGACCATCAAAGCTTGTGATAAAAACATCGGTAAACTTATCTGGCATGAGAGACACCTCTTTTCTCATCTAACTTTTCTTCCATTCCCATCGCTTTTTGAATCATTTCTAATCGATCCGGTTCCATATCCTGCATCTTAATTTCCTTATCTTTTCCAATCTGATTGAAAGCTAATTCAATCTGCATAGCAACCGTATCCGTAATATCCTCTGAGATATCAGAATGAGTTAATTGCGTTGTAAATAATACATCGGCAATGTTAACAGTTTCGCCTTCTGTATCGTAAATCATAGCAAAATTTGGATTGATAATAATTCTGGTGGTGACAGGATTGAGACCGTATGCATCGGCAATATCGCTCACAATATGCGAAGACCCACCTTCTATTAAAGCTGTTCTGTAATAGATTGCATCTGGTTTAGTAGCAAGTTCTAATTTTTTTAAAGTTACCAAATCTGTTTCGTCAAAATTAGCATCTGTATACTCAGTATAAGAGTCCGTATAAACTGGAAAAGTTGGACTAGAATGAGCATCGTAATCTTCTCCTTCTAAAACATATTGAGTTCTAGAATCATTAATATACAAGCCTTGTTTTTAAAGGCACAGGCGGTTGATAAGATAAAGGAGAAGCAGGGACATTGGTTTCTAGTGTCGCATTTTTCTTGATAGCTGCAGCAATATCATTGTAACCTAAACCAACGGTAACTTTCCGTAACTTAGAATCTTCATATTGTTCTTGTGTGATTTTCCCTTCTTCCAATAATTTGGCATATTCCTTATCGTCTACTTCCAACAGTTCTTTTGCAGCTTGTTTGTATACTTCATAGATATCATTCGAGAATTTTTCTCTATTTTGACCAGTCACTTTGGTAGCTCTCATAAAGGCTCTATCTGGAATTTCAATGTTATCAAAACACAACACGTTTTGGTTTCGCCAAACCCAACTCTGAGAAACCAGATTTCCTTCTTCATCACGAATTACAAACACTCTTCCATTGGAATCTGTCATACTGTGTTCCATGCAAACTTCAGCAGCATTATTCAATTCTTGACAGCAATCTGATAGTGTTCCTATTGCCATTGCCAATGGATCATCTAAACGTAACATCTCATAGGAATACTTTTCTTTCTTTCCTGCAATCCTTGGAATACTATTGGTAACGCGTTGTCTTCCGTAATGATAAATTTCCTGTAACGTATCAAAATCTTCTTGTGAATATCCCGCAATTGCAGAAATTTCGGCGACTTTTTTCATTTCCTATTCTGATATTTAAATATTTATTTTGTTGAATATAACTAACAGCTAAAGGAAGTGTTAAGTTGCGATTGCTATTGACAGTAGAAATTTCTGGGAATGCTTTTTTGAATTCCAGAAATATAACTAGAGTAATCTGGATTTTCTAAAATTTCATCTAAGTTTTTTAGTAAAAATTCTCTAAATTGAGCATCGTATTGAAATGTAAAACCACCAAAAGTTTATGGGCTTTTTCTACAGTTATAATCGGAACGTCATCAAATGCAGATAGTTTACTTCTAACGTATTCTGTAAATTTTGGATATTGTTGTGGATTTATCGTAAGAGAATAACTGCCATTTTCATTTTGACGATAGATTTGTGCAAATAGTGGTTCCTCTATATTTACTGGCACATTTTCTTTTTTGCACCAATTCTTCTAGCATGTGGTATTCTACGGTACTCATTTTTTCTGAATTCAAAGTTTTAATGACATGTTCTAAATCACTCTTTAAATGAGTAGGAATTTGTGTAAGCAAAGTTTCCAACTTTTAAATCCTCTTAAATCATCATCAAATACACCGAAAGAATATGCTAATTTTAGCATCGCATCGCGGCCTTCTTGGTGATTAGCAAATTCTTTTATTTGCATCAATTTGCTCCAACTTTTCCCTGATGTCAAAAATTTATCGACATGCTCTCTTGGAAAATTCTGCATCACTACATAATCAGGAATAAATTTTTGACCGGTTTTATCATACCAGTATTTCATAAGTTCAATTTGATTAGCTGACAACATCTGGTGAACCGTTTCGCCTCTTGACAATGCTAAGTGAGAGCCTTCTTCTTCTCCAAATGTATGAAATTATGTGTTGTATTAGTTTCGTAAATTTCTATTTCGATATAAACATGCTGGTAAATACACGTCTTTTAAATATGGAATCCATTCTTTGTGAGTTGAAAGATCCGAAAAGAAGCAACATCGAAGTTCCCTTTCTATTATAAAATTTATCTTGTAAGTCTTTCAGGGGCGTCTGATGGTAAAAATAACTGTGGGCATTTTTCCTTCAAAAATGTCGGTGCATCCATGTCGTATGGGTAATTTCCATGGAAACATTCTTTGATTAGTCTTCCTTGAATGGCTTTGTCAAGATTTTCTAGTGTTTCTGGCGTTATCTCAGTGTTTTCATTTATGATATATGTCCCATATAAATCTTCACTACCCATCAAGTATCTTCCATACTTTGAACAAAGTTTCAAATAGTTTTCATTTCCAATAGTATCCAGTAACACCCGAGTTATTTTCGGAGAGGCTTGTTGAATATACCCTGTTTCATGAGAAATCGCTTGATTAAACCGTTTGCTCATTGCTACTTTTAAATTTTTGTCTTTTAAAACTTCCATAAGTTCTGGATGTTCCCTAATATCTTCCTCTTGTAAGGAACGATCATAAAACTTTTCTGTTAATCTTACTTTTTCCGATTCTGAAATCGTTTGACAGTTTGTTAAATCGAGGAATAAATCCGGATGCTCATGAACGAATTCTGGGCTTTTCGTTAGTAACTTTTGCCATAATACGTCACTTTCATCCTTTGTGATATTTGTGTAAATTGCATCGCGAATCGCTTTTTTCATAATCTTCAGGTGTTTCTAAAGGATGTGTAACACCATCTACCGTAATCCCAATTAATAAATTTTCATATTTGAAAAATAAATCAAATAACTTTTGATTGCCAAACTTTGCTGTATAATGTTGAATAAAATTTTCGATATTCGGTAAAGTATTGCCATTAGCATATTTTAATCCAACTGTATTAATCATCATATTGGAAGCATTTTTTGAAATCAAAAGAAACTTTCATAATAGAATTTAAATTAATATCTCTTAAATAAGAAGTATATTCGGGATGCTTAATCAGATATTCCAAAGAGATTGCATTTTCATAAAATGCTTGTTTTAGTCCCTCTGGCCAGTCACTTGGAGCGAAAATTTCAGGATAATCATGGCGAAATTCACCTGTTATAAAGTCATACGTCGGTCTATTTTTCATCTGTTGATTGGTTCGCACGCTACTTAAACATTCGGCCATTAAATCACGAAAATCATTATAAGGAAGAGAACCCTTTTTAAACCTACTAAAAAAAAATTAGGATGCTGCAGTTGAAAATCAGTTAATATTCCAAAGAAATATAAGTTTGAGGATGAATTTGCAAATGTGTGCGAAAACAATCCCGTTTCTTCATCAAACTTTTTCATATTTTGGATTCCTAGATTGTTTATCAATGCACGTTGATTAGGATTCCAAAGAATGGTTTTATCATCAATCTGTAATATTTCTTCAAAAGAAGTTACATTTGCGATATTTTTATAATTTAGCGATTGTGCCCAATTTGGAATCATTTTAGCATCACTGTTGGTACGAATGATATATGTTTTTAAAGCATCATACGCATTTTGAGATGAATCCTTTAATAATTCACTTACATTTCGTTTATGACGTTGCATATCATATTCATCTAGGTGATGCATGACATCAGGATGTTCTTTCAAAAGTTCGACAAATTGTTCTCTTCCAAACTTTTTAACAAAAGGAATCAATCCGATTTATTTTCCATAAAATATTCAATCGGAACATTCTGAAAACAATCGATATTTGCTAATACATCGTCTAACGTTAATTCCTTTCCATAGTATTGGTTTTGAATCCCTGGTGGAAGGGTTACGTTTTGCAAAAAAATATTGGGATGCGCCTTCACGTAATATTCTGGGTAATACCTAGGATCCGCACTTGTATCCACTGCAAATAACTTTTTATTAAAGTAGTCATCGCATTTTTCTTTCATTTTTTCTATGGGAGATGCTTTTATCCACTGTTCTAAGTCAGTTTTATTGATTAATGTTCTTGGAGCAATCAAGAAGCTATCGTAACCATGTAATGACTCCAAAACCGCTTCGTAATCCTCTTTGGAATATCGATATAAGCGAACACTATCGATTCCTATTTTTCCATATAATTCATAATTAAAGTTTTCATTCATCCTGCCCCATAAACTTTTCTTTTCCAATTCTTGTAAAAAGCACTTTCTGGTAATGTAATCAAATCTTCAAAGTCGAGTTTACTCCGATAGTATTTTTCTTTCCATTTTTCAGAAAATTGATCAGATAAAAAAATATCGGGATTTTCATCAATTTGCTTTTGATCAAAAAAAATCTGGTAAAGTATTATATCCAAACTCTTTTAAATTCCGGATGGTACAACCTTGAAATCTTCCTTCAAAATCATCTTCATTTGAAAGTGGACTGATTTCAATTTGTGAGAAATCAAGATTCGCATGCGTTTTAGAGAAATCGACAATATGGTTTTTATCTCCTAAAATAGTCATGCCGTGCCAAGCATCAAATGGTATGTCACTTAAATCGTATTCTTCCAACTCTTTTTGAATATTAAAGTAACGGTTTGCAAATGTGTTAGTAACCGTATCACGGTCAAAATTTAAATCAAAATCATCACGACTTACTAATTTTTGCATTTCATCCAATAATTCTTGTTGTCTTGCCCGTAGTTCTTGAAACTCTTCTAGTGTCATCTTTTTTTTTGATTCATTGTACTCACCTATTTTCTACTATTAACAGTATATCATATTTGCGTTCACCCTCAAAAAAAAAAGTTGCATTTGGCAACTTAATCTTTTGGTTTAAAAAACAAACTGAAGAAAAAACGTGAATATGATGGCAGATGTAATACCAGATGCTGTTAAATCAAACATGCCCATCAACAACCCAATAAAACCTAGGCCCGATGCTTTTTCCATTGCACCATGAATTAATAAGTGTCCAAAACTTGTAATGGGTACTAATGCTCCACCACCAACATAGGTGATGATTTTATCGTAAATACTAAACGTATCTAAGAAGGCACCGATTACTACAAACATACTCGTGATGTGACCAGGAGTTAGTTTCGTGTTGTCTAGTATCAATTGAGCAATTAAACAGACGGCACCACAGAATAAAAAATGAATTTAAGTATAACATTAAATCGCCTCCAAACTAACGGCATGGGCAATCGCTAAAATCGGTTCTTTTTGAAATGCAAAGGTTGGTGAAAACAAGGCTCCGGTCGCTATCCACAATACTCTTTTTACTTTTTTCGTCTTTAATAAATTGAAAATGTACGATGCATTGACAAGGGCACTGCAAGTTGGACCACTTCCACCTGCTTTGACATCTTTTTGTTTATCTAAATCGTATAGCATCGTTCCGCAATCGTTATAAGTTGTCTTCTCTAAGTCGATTTGATATTCTTCTTTGACGTAGTCTTTAAAGATTTCTTTGCCGATACAACCCAAGTCTCCCGTTAAAATCATATCGTAATCTTCTACGGTTCTGTCTAAATCACTCAAATGTTGATGTAGTGTTTCCGCGGCTGCTGGAGCCATCACAGCACCCATATTGAGTGGGTCTTTCTGATCCATATCTACTACTTTTCCGATGGTGCCAGATTCAATTTTGACACGACTTGTCTTCTCGTCGCTTACTAGCATCGATACTCCTGCTGTGGCCGTAAATGTTGCTGTTCCTGGCTTTGGAGCGCCATATTCGGTCGGATTGCGGAATTGTTTTTCACTCGTCATATTGTGAGAAGATGTTCCAACAATCACTGTGTTCATCTGGCCTGCTTCTACTAAATTTGCGGCTATAATCAGTCCTTCTGTAGTAGTGGCACAAGCGGCATAGATTCCTAAAAATGGGATGTTATACTCTTCCGCTGTATAGCAAGATGGTGTAATCTGATTTAATAAATCTCCTGCAATCAAGCAATCGACCTGTTCTTTTTTAATTTACTTTTTCTTTAGTAACAAATCGATGCTATGTTTGAAAAGTCTCACTTCTGCTTTTTTCCCAACTTGCTTCTTTGCAATGAAGGTCACTGTAACTAGCATCAAAATACTTTTTAGCGGTCCTTTTTTTTTCATAAGGACCTACTACTGTTGCAGTTTGTTCTAAATATACATCATGATATGTAAACGTCATATTATCCTCCCCATAATCAGTAATCGTAAGAGTCCAAAGAACCAAGCTGACACGACTCCATAAAGAATCACAGATCCGGCCAACTTAAATAGATTACTTCCGATTCCTGTAACTAGTCCTTCTTCTTTATATTCAATTCCGGCACTCATCATCGAATGAGCAAAGCCAGTAATGGGAATAATCAAGCCACAACGACAGAAATTTACCCATTTATCGAAGAACCCTAAAGCAGTGAATAAACATGCTAAGAAGATAAGTGTTACAATCATAAATACCGAAGCATCTTTCGTACTAATATCCAACGTATAAGTATATAAATCGATTAGTCCTTGACCAAACATGCCAACAATACCACCACTGATAAAGGCAATGATGGCATTCATCCATCGGTTTTCTTTTTGGCTTATGTTTCTCTACAATTCGTTTGTATTTTCTCTTTTCCATTGTATTCACCCGTTTTTATTATGAGATTTTTTTACTTCAACTATACGAAAATGCGAGTATAATTTGATTTTTTTTAAATTTTGTGGTATAATATGCCCAAATTAAGGGGAATGGTTATGAGTGATCAAATGGAAGATCGTGAGTTTGACAATTTTATTCAAAAAACCGCAGAAGAACAAATCGCAATCTTAAAAGAACGTTGTAAAGACTTTGATACGACGATTCAAGATTTACAAATCAAACTACAACGCCTGAAAGAATTAGAAGCCAGAAGGAAGAAAAGAAAACAGATTGTAAAAAAAGGCTAATGCAGTTGACTCCGTTACAGAATCCAATATACCAGTTACCGAGAAAAACAGCAAAGCCGAATCCTGTACAACCTTATTTAGACAAAATTCATCACATTATCGATACTGATGGATACAATTTTGAACAAATCGTTCAAGTATTGCCAGCCAAAGATTCTGTAGATTTTACTTCTATTATGAATGCAATTATCTTAGATATCCAAAAACAGTATTCATTCTATACAACGTACTCTTTTGGAAACACGTAATTCTTCTCAAGAAAAGCTATCAGAAGAAGAATTACAAAGTATTGCAAACTTAGAAGATTTACGAGATATGTTAATCGATTACCGCGACGAAGAAAAAAAGAAAAAGAGCAAACTCCAAATCAGAATGAGACTAGTGCAGTTATCATTCCACTACTCTCTCGAAATGGAAACAACTTACTAATAAACGATTTAAAACAATTAACGCGCGAACAATATCCATACATCTTGAAATTATTGCAAGAATTGGAAAGAGAAGATTTCACCCATTCCAAGCAATTGAGTACCAACAGTGAATTGAGTGGATATCGTGAACTAAGAAATTTAACTTTCTACATTCGTATTTTATATAAAAGTTTGGGAAATCACCAATATGCAGTACTCGGTCTTTTCTATAAAAACAGCGACAATATTATGGGTTTAATAAACAGTATGGATCAAAGAGTCAGTCTATTTGAAACACAAAAAAGATCATATTGAAGAATTATTGCACAATCAAGATGCTGATTTTATAACAGTTATGAATCAAGAATACACAGATCTCAAAAAAACATTTAGGAGAGGAGAATGTCTATGGAACAGGAATTAATGGAAGAGAAAAAAGTATTTCAGTTTAGTACGGATTTAGTTTTAAAAAATCTTCAAAAACGAATTGATGGACTTGATAAGGAAATTAGTTTTTTCAATCTTGTTTCACCAAGTTCCATGCTAAAAAAAAAGTCACATCTTATATTCCACCAAATGATGTATTTAAAATTACTGATATTAGTCTTATCGATTATGCTATCGCTCTATATCTTAGCAAGTTATCTTATGAAGAGGCACAAGAAAAATGTCAATATCTACATGAGATAAAATTTGCTTTTTAAACAATATGGATGCACAAACTTTAGCATCCAGTCTTAGAAACCAAAGAAAATTGTCTAGTGTGCTAGAAGAGCAAATTCGTGCCAATTATAAAGAACTCTTTGATCAAGAAGAACGAGGAAAAGATATGGATTCCGTCTTAGAAATTATTACCAGTAATGATTTTCTTAGTTCTTGTCAACAACTTTTTTCTCTAGTTAAATTACAAGATGAGATTGAGAATGCGAGACAAGTTGCTAAAAAAAATAAATTCAACAAGGATGACTATAAAAAATGCAACAACAGATTTATGAGTCTGTCCAAAAAGCAGGATTTTTAACTGATTTTGAAAGAATTACTTCCAAATGTAGCGAATGGCAACAAAAAGAAAAGAAAGAGAAAAGTGCCCTTCAAAAAGAAAGAGTGACATTATCTAACATATTGGATCAAATTCATTATCATACATTTGAAGGAATCACAGAGAAGGACGAGCAATTTCTTAGTGAACTTGATATTGTAATTTTATATACCTATTTGACGATACAGAAGCAATTTGCTATTGATCAATTAAATCAACAAATTTCTGAGTTATCCTATTTGGAAGATGAATATAAAATGAGGAATTATTAGCACAATATCATATCGACACAAGTAAGATGACGGAGGAAGAAAGAAGTGCTATCTTAGAAGTAAGTAACGACGTATTCCAAAATGGATGGAAGAACTTACGAACTTAAATATTGCGCCCTCTTCTCTAACGCCTGATGGTTTAAGACAAATTTTACAATACGGAAATATAGAAACAGTTCCAGAGTTACAAGTTGCAGTTACCCGTAGCTTTGCCTCTCCTACTTTCATCAAAGAACATCCTGGTGTTTTCGTAACAGATGAAAACGAGGAACTAAAACCATTATATGAAACTTTCGTTCATAACCGTGATTTACTTGCACAGACAAATATCGATGTACACGATGAATCTTATCAAGCAGAAATCTTATTAACAAATCCAGCTGATATGGAATCTAGACTTTCTCTTGCTCGTCTATATCAAGTTGACTTATCGAATACTGCTAACATGATGAAATATTTATCTGGTGAAGTTTCTTTCGATACCATCGATACGATGATAGAATCTAATCTGACGTCTAAGGAAAACGAGATTGGAAAATTAAAAAATGTCGCAAGAAGAATTTGAACGATTCCAAAAGCGAGTTGCCATTGCAAAACAGATTGGATTGTTTGGTACACCATCGCAAGGAGTTAGTACCAACACATTATTAACAGGTGCAAAATTCCAAGTTCCAACTTCTGAACTAGATGAATTTACGGCCAATGCAACAGTATACTTTTTAGATACTGATATGGCAAATGTGTTAAAGAATAGCAAACGAGATCATTATCCACAATGGTTACCAATTCATGCTTTGAAACCTTATGAAAATGGTCTGACTTATCAAATCGGTACGACTACGTTATCAGCACCAAAAGTAAAACGAAATTTACAAGCATTGAGCGATGCTGGTTACGATGGAGAAGATGCATTATTTCAATCTTGTATTTACAACAGTATTTTAACTCTTCCACAAGTCGAAGAAATCCAAAACGCTATTTATCCACCAAAAGAAAAAGAAAAAATAAGCAAGCGCCGGCTTGCTTTTTTATGTGAGTCTATTTTTAGTTTGGCCAGTACTTTACTTTCTTTTCTAGAAACTCCTACTTGAGAAAGTCCTAAACTTTCCGATGTCTCTTGTTGAGTTTTATCTAAATAATATCGTTCGTATAACAATTTCCTTTCATCTTGATCTAAGTTAGACACTTCTGTACGTAAATCCTGAATTTCGGGACGATAACTAATCTCATCGATGCCAATAGAATCATATAGCGACAAGTTCTTATCGTCAGAGTCTTCGTTTACTGCATAATCTAGACTTCGTACGAACTCTTTTGAATTTTCGGCTTCTCTAACTGTCTCGTAATCGATTTCTAGAAACGAACAAAGTTCAGCATCCGTCGGTGTATGCATTAAACGTTGACTTAACACTTCCTCGCCCGATCGATGTGATGAGCAAGTCTCGTCAGTTCTTTGTTCACTTTGATACTTTTATCTTCTCTAATAAACTTCAAAATTTCCCCTTTGATATACGTGTACGCAAACGAAGAAAATTTCGTATCGTAACTGTCGTCATAATGTTGAAATGCTTTGATGAGGCCCATCATACCAACTTGTTTTAAATCTTCTACATCATAGTAATTTTTAAATTTTGCTACTAATGAATACACTAGTTTTGCATAATCTGTTACTACTTGGTCCATTGTCATAGAATCCCCTTCCTTTTATCGATATTCAATATAGATTGTTTTTTTTGAAATTTATACAGGTTCGACAAAAGTAGAAAAAAAAAGTACCTAAACTTGATAGGTACTTGTCAACTATTTACGGTGACGGAAATATTTTCTTATGCTACTATTTAAAGGTGGTTCTTTTTTTTGTTTTGTCAAAAATGTCTATTTTTTATTTTGTTCCTGTAAACATATCTGTAAATGTGTTTACAAATGTTTGTAGGAAACTGATTTTCTCGACATCTTGATTGATTAGAATTGGATATTCTCCAATGACTTCTTCTCCATTTTTGATTTGGATAATTCCTACCTGTGTTCCTTTTTTTGATTGGAAGTTTGATTTCATCTAATTTAATTTCTTGAGTATACTGAGAAGAATCTGTACCTTTCTTTTCTATTACCCAATATCGCTTCCAGTGATGATTTCTGCTTTGGAAATCGAACCTTTTCGATATCGATACTTCCTAATGACTCGTTCTTACTTTTGATTAAATTCATCTGGTATAGATTGAATCCATAATCTAGAAGAGCCATCGTTTCTGTATTTCTTATACTTGCCGAAGGTTCTCCTAAGACGATGGCAATTAAACGCATGTTATCTTTTTTGGCAGTTCCTGCTAGACAGTATCCAGCATTATCGGTATGCCCTGTTTTTAAGCCATCTGCACCATCGTAGAAACGAACTAATTTATTGGTGTTTACCAACCAATACGGTGTTTCAGTATCTTGCCTTAGATAATCTTCGTAGGGAGAAGAAAACTCCAATATTTTTTCATGAGTCAAAAGTTCTTTGGCAATCATTGCTAAGTCGTAGGCACTGGAATAGTGATTTTCTTCATCCAGTCCCGTTGGATTTACAAAGTTCGTATCGGATAGGCCTAGACTTTTTACTTTATCGTTCATCATTTGAACAAAGTTTGCTTCGGTACCACCAATTTTTTCTGCTAAGGCGACGGTCGCGTCATTGGCACTGCCCATCGAGATTCCTTTCATCAAATCTTGAACACTCATCACTTCGCCTGTTTCTAACCAAATTTGGCTACCGCCCATACCGGATGCATTGGCACTGACGGTTACTTTTTCATCCCAAGTTGTAACACCTTTCTCAACTGCTTCTAAAATTAAGATTTGGGCGACCATTTTTGTAAGAGATGCGACGGCCATCCGTTCGTGGCTATTCTTTTCAAACATGATTTCACCTGTCACGGCATCGATTAAAATACCTGCTTTGCCATTTTGAATTAGATCTTCTGCAACAGTCGTAACGGCCTCATCTTTTTCCCTCTATCATGTCTTTTTCTTCCATCATATCCTTTTCTTCTAATTCGTCTTTACCTTCTATCTCTTCCCCTTCGATACTTCTCGTTTCGATATTCGCGTCTTCTGTCGGTGTTGAAATTGGCAAGTCAGAAGCGAACACCTGAAGAGGACTAATCAATAATAATGTCATCCACAATATACAAATTTTTTTCATAATTACTCCTTCACCAAACTTTATGAACGAAAATGAATTTATAGAATAATTTTTTTTTAGGTCTACGATAAAATGGTGGTAGGTGGTAAATATGGTCAATCAGAAAAAAATATTAAGGGTTGCATTTTGTTATTTTTATTAGCAGGCATTATCATCTTTCTCATTTGGTTTTTTGTAGCAGGCGATAAAAAGATACTAGTACACCGGATAATCCTCCTACTCAAATATACGATGCCGAAACGATGGAAAAGTTAAATCGATTGGATAACATACAAAGATCAGATTGATTATTTTGAAATGGATTATCTAGATCGTTATGTTGCATATAAAGATGCTCATCCAGAACTAGATAGTAAAACGGTTATTATCTATGTCAATGCCGGACTGATTACGAATTTTATACCCATACCGCTACCTCTCCTTATTTGAATACTCCTTATATCATTGCTAACAAGCATTACGCATTAGGGGAAGTGATTACGTTCCAGAAAATTTAGTACAATTAAGTAGCAAATATGGAACTGGGAAAATAATCAGATGGTTCAGGTGGCAAAAGATGCTTTTGAATCTCTTTGTAAAGCCGCAGAAGATCAAGGTTATACCATCCGTGGTATTTCTGGATATCGCAGTTACGAGTATCAGGAAGAATTATATAACAATTACGTTTTGCAGGATGGCAAAGATGAAGCCGATACGTATTCTTCTCGTGCAGGTCACTCAGATCATCAGACTGGGCTTGCCATTGATGTATCCGATGGAGACACTCCTTATACATCATTTGGCGAGACAGATGAATTTCGTTGGATGCAAGACAATGCATATTTGTACGGATTTATCTTGAGATTTCCGGAAGGCAAAGAAAACATTACGGGATATCAGTACGAGTCTTGGCATTACCGTTATGTCGGTGTCGATATTGCTACCTATATTCACGAAAATAACATCACGTTCGAAGAATATTACGAAATGTTCATAGCGAATAAAAAATAGTGTCAGTTAACATTACTGACACTTTTTCGTGCAATTAAAAAGGAGACTAGTCTCCTAACGAATAGCTTGTTTTTGTGTTTCGATTGTAAAATAGTCAGAAACTCTAATTTGTGGGCATCCTTTTTCTCCGTAATACAATACTGCTAGTACGTCTCCGTATTTTATTAATTCGCCAATTTGTTTTTAATTTCAATTCCGACGCTATGGTCGATCTTTATCATCTTTGTTTAATCTTCCGGCTCCTAATTCTACTGACAATTGTCCGATTTTGTAAGCATTGATATCGACCAATTTACCGTTGATAGAACTTTTTACTTCGAGACGGTTTGGACTAATTTTTTAGACCGTTTAAATCGCCACCTTGGGCACTTACAAATTCTAGGAATTTTTGTATGCATATCCGGTACGCAATGCTTCTTTTTTTTTTACTTTATATCTACCTGTATCTAAATCTGTTTCAAATTCCATCGCCGTCATATAAGCGGCAAGTTCAATACAAAGTTTACTAAAGTTATTGTCGATTTTATTTTTGAAGCATTAACATCGCTTCTACTACTTCTAGACTATTTCCAACCATACTACCTAATGGTACATCCATATTGGTCATTAAGACTTGTACTTCTTTGCCATATTTTTTACCTATGGTTTTCATAATTTTTTCCAGTTTATAACCTTCGTTTTCATCCTTAATCAATGCTCCGCGGCCGACTTTCAAATCAATCAATATTTTTGTCGGCACCACCGGCAATTTTTTTAGACATAATGGAACTAGCAATTAATGGTAAAGACTCTGTCGTTCCAGTTACATCTCTTAGGGCATACACTTTTTTTTTATCCATCGGAACTAAGTCGTCCGTTTGACTAGTTACAGCAAAACCGATTTCATCGACTTGTTTGATAAATTCTTCTTTGGTAAGTGACGTCTTAAATCCTGGGATACTTTCTAGTTTATCGATGGTTCCACCGGTAATTCCTAGGCCTCGTCCACTCATTTTAGCAACTTTCCCACCAAGGGATGCTACAATAGATCCGACGACTAACGTCGTTTTATCACCGACACCGCCCGTTGAGTGTTTGTCGATTTTAAATCCTTTGATTGAACTTAAGTCAAGTGTATTGCCACTTTTGATAAAAAACGTCCGTCAAGTCCAGTGTCTCTCGTTCTGTCATACCATTGATACAGATTGCCATTAATAGTGCACTCATTTGATAATCTGGAATATCACCCTTTAAAAAGCCATTAAATGCATATTCTAATTCATCGCGTGATAAATCCAAACGGTTTTTCTTATTTTGGATTACATCTACCATATTGATATTGAATCTACCCATATCGCTTCACCTCCAATTATTTTATTCCATTATTATTATAATCTAAATTTAAAGTTTTATAAAGAGCAAACCGTATGACTTTACAGTTCAAAAAAAAAGATAAGAGTGTCATCTCTTATCTAAAGAATTTATCATTCGTTCTGGATTTTCAATCAGACGATTATATAATTTTGGATGTTTTCGTAATTCTTCAATGATACGAATTTCTTCATTGGACATTGTAATTCCATATTCTTTTTACTTTCTTCTACCACATAGTTATCTTGTCCAAGTAAATATTCTAAATCGACTTTGAAAACATCACAAAGTGCTGTTAACGTATCGAGAGATGGCATTCTGGCTCCACTTTCGTAAAAAGATATGCTTACCTTTTACTGATATTCACCAGTTTGCCAAGTTCTTCTTGTGTTAAGCCATTACTTTTTTTCTCAATTCTCTGATTCTTTTGGCAAATAGTAGCATATACCACCTCACTACTGATAGAATGTACAATTATTATAAAAAATACGTAAAAAGAAAGACGAAAGTTAACTAATTAGAAAGTTTTATCAAAAAAGCAGATTATTCATCCGCTTCTTTATGACTCGTTAAAATGTTACTTTTTCGGCAATGACTTCGATGACGAACTTAGTGGTATTATCCATTTCGTACTTTCTACTCTGAAGCCTTCCTTTAACTCCGATGACATCGCCCTTTTACAGTATTCAGCAGTGTTTTTAGCAATTCCATCCCATAAGATACAATCGATAAAATCGGTATCGTAAAGATCCTTCTGCGTTCTTAAAACTACGAGGAATGGCAAGAGTGATAAACGAACGTTTTTTTCCTTGTTCTGTTTCTTTTAAAACCGGATCTTTGACTAATCTTCCTACTAAAACGATTTGATTCAGCATACTTTCCTCCTTTCAAAAACGTACTATACGAGTTTGAAAGAAATTTAGCAAATGACCATTTTAGGGTTTTCAAAAAACCAGTTTTGTGCGTTTTTTTTTTTTCGTTCTAATTTTCTTTTTTATACTTTTCGAAGATGTTCTTTGCGTTTTTTAATACTTTGATTAAAAAATCGATTTCGTCTTTCGAGTTATAGAAATAGAAACTGATACGACAAGTATTGGCTACTCAAGTTCGTCTTTTAAAATCTTGGCACAATGATTTCCTGCTCGAATGCAAATATGGTACGTGTTTAAATACGCCGCGGTATCACCGGCAAAGACATCTTTTAAATTGAATGCTATCGTTGTACTGGAAGTATCTGGATTATATATGATTAAGTCTTCTACTTCTTTTGATTGCTTTAAAAAAGTACTCTTTTTAACTTGTACTCTTGTCTTTTTATTTTCTCAAAACCGATATTAGAGAGATAATCAATGGCTTCTCCAAAAGCAATGACACCGGCGATGTTTTGGGTTCCTGCTTCTAGTCTCAGTGGCAATGCTTGATATTCATAAAAGCCATCTGCTCGAAATGTCTGATTCATACCGCCACCAACTTTTAAGGGATGCATTTTCTCTAACAGTTCTTTTTTTGCCATACAGAACACCAACACCAGTAGGTCCTAACATCTTGTGAGCAGAAAATGCGAAAAAGTCAATTTCATCTTCGATGACATCGGTCTTAATATGAGGAGCACTTTGGGCCCCATCAACCACAAAGTAGATGTTATGTTCTTTACAGAATCGTCCAATTTCATGAATTGGCCTAATATCTCCTAGTACATTCGTAATTGCGGCAACGGAAATCACTTTCGTCTTGAAGTCGTTACTTTTTTAATATTTTCCATAGTTACTTGGTGAGTTTTCGTTAGAGGGATATATCGAATTTGAATTCCTAACTCTTTGGCAAGTTCTAACCAGGGTAACAGATTACTGGCATGTTCGGACTTCGTCAGTAATACTTCGTCACCACTTTGTAAATGTTCCTTCATAAAACACTTTACAATCATATTTAAAGATTCCGTCGCACCGGATGTAAAGACGATTTCAGACTCTTCTCTAGCATGAATAAAACGTCTTACTTTTTCTCTTACTGCTTCGTATGCTAAGTCGACTTTTAAACTCAAATCGTAGTCACCACGATGGGCATTCGCTGTATAGTTTTGGTAGTAATCAGTCGTTGCTTCAATTACACTTTGAGGTTTCAACGTCGTTGCCCCATTATCCAAATAGATTATGTTTTTTGAAGCATTGGAAAATCTTCTCGATTCATATTTCACCTTCTTTCTTAGACAATCTACTGTATTCTATTCAAAAAGGATATTTGGAACCTAATTCATTTAACTATTTTTGTATAAAATTTCTTCTTTTTCATCACTATAACAATGAATATTCGCTGATATTCACTAGAAATGCTTTCGGGCATTTTTATTTTGTATTATAATAAAGTTGAGGGATATCTATGAAGAAGTTTCAATTATCAGTCAACCAGTTATTCATCTGTGTTGGCATTGCAATCGGTATTACGATGTTTTCCATACCTGTATCTGTAACAGGAGGATTTTACACGACAACGTTCTATGGTCGCGTTCACATCATCGATTTTATTAGCACAAGTATTCAAAGTTGTACCGATTGTTATCAATATGGAATCGATTTAATACCATTAATTCTGCAACTACTTCTCTTATTTTTGATTCCTGCGATATGTTTTTGCGATTTACAATTTACAAAAGAAAAAATCATAACTCTTTTTATTCAAAGAGTTTTTTATGGACTGTTTCTTTTGAGTTGGTTCTTTGCTATAATGATAATAGCAGGATTTGTATCTGAGTCAATTAGAGTACAACGGAAAAACAATAGAAATACCAGACTTAAAACAAGGCGAACAAGAACTAGATACACTAGATGGATTCCCTGGTTATTCATCACCATCGAATTTAGAGGAAACACAACCGTTAGATATACCAGACAATCTAGATAAGACGTTGATTTTAAAGAAACCAAACTTAGTTGATACCCAACCAATTCCAGTAGTAAAGGAAAGTCATGGAAATGAATGAAAAAAATCGCAAAAAAATCGACGAATTACTTCAGTATCTAGCTGATTTACAAAGACAAAATCCAAATCATATTTTTACAGAACGAGAGGTCTACTATCATTTAGTAAGACAAGATGTCCCAGCAGAAGAACGTTCCTATCCAGTGAATCGTTTTTTGATGATTTCGTTCAAAATTTTAAAGACTACGAGAATCTAAACGTATTTGTTTATCCAAATTGGAATTATTTCTGTCAATTCATATCTCAGAAGCCCAATGAAGTGATGGCATATAATCCCAATCACATCAAACTTTATATTCCTTTGGATGCTAGACATATTTATCGTGGAGTCGATCAAATTTTTAACTTTTTATCTGAAAACGATATTTCACATGTTTCTAAAGTAGGTTCTGCCATCCGTAATGACGATATTGTCATTCGATTAGAAAACCGGAAGATGCTCAAAAGTTGATTCACTATGTTCAAAAACTCTTCTTATCTTCAAGAAGGGCTATTACCTGTAGTCCATTTCTTCATCAAGAAGGTGGAATTGCTATGACTTGCGACGGAGTTTAAGTTTTTCTAATTCTTTATCTTGTATGATTTCTGAGTATATTCAAGAGAAACAAACGAATCATCAATTAAATCAAGTGGGCGCTCATGACTTTTATTCTTTGTAGACTCACTTTTATCGAGATTTATATATCTCGCAGGAGGCAGATTTCAATGCAATTCATCAACATTTTCCAAGTGTTGTCAATCAAAAATGCATTTCTGACTTAAAAGGAATTTTTGAAATTATTCATGAAAGTAGACGATCAGACTTTTCTTTTGACGATTATATCAGTATCTATCAAAAAAGCATGTAATCCAAAAGAAAATTTGAGTCAGATTGAACAATCTTATCATGAACAAGAACAAGTTGATCTTTTCTAAATTACTGCAAAAAGGAATCGACATCATGACGCAGAGATTAGGTTCTAAAGAAAAAAGCAATTTATACCATTCAAACCTATCTCGATACCGGAAATCATAATTTAATTAACAGAACAGATGATTTACGTACGATTTATCAAACATCTCATTTTTTAGAAACCGGTTACAAGACTATTTGAATGAACATCAGTTACCTTTGGAACAATATGTCTTTGAAATAGAAGAAAACAGGAGAAACCTCATGTCGAAAATGCCGCTAAAAAAATGCGACTTGTCATGGACATTATGGGTAGTAAATATGGTGAAGATGTCGCTCTTGCAACCGTCACAGAATATTTAAAAACAGGTAATCCACAATATTTAACCAAAGAATATGGAATTCGAACTGCAATTGGAAAATCGGATGTGCGTGATCAGATTAATCTTTATATTAACAGCCAAAATTTATCTGCCGAAGAATTTTTAAACGATATCTCCGCAAATCGAACACCAGAACAATATTTTGAAGATGCTTGTGCCATTACCTATAGTAAATATCAAACTCTTTATGAAAATAAGGAAAGTGAAATTAGCGGGGAACAATGGCTGAATTATGCGGTTGGAAGTTATGTACAAAGTGGCGAAGCAAACGGATTTACTAGAGATTTCAATGCTAGATTTCATATTCAGAGTCACGTTACACCGGAAAACGCTAAACAAGCAATTGCTCAAAAATTGAGGCTAATGTGAGTGATTTAAATCCAAGTTACGGAAGTTTAGTAACTTTTTATGTAAAGAATATGCCAAAGCAATTGCAGACGAATCTTTTTTATTAGAAATTAAAATATCCACAGTTTTCTGTGGATATTTTTTAACGAGTAATGGCAGTTCCTAAAATAATGGCTAATAAAATATATAAAACAATTACGATAATGTAAACGACGCCACTACTTTTGCATTCTTGTCCTTGCAAGTAAATACCTCCTTACTTTAGATATAAGCACCTAATATGATTACTAGTAAGATAAATAATACTAGGACAATTGCTGATGAAGAGATAGTTTGATTCATAAAATTTCCTCCTTTTTATACTCTCATTTTATTGTATGGAATTTTGAATTTGGGTTCTAGGCATTTACAAGTTTCTTACGAAATTATTGTAATTTTATCGGTTATTTGCTATGATATTAATGTATTTTGGAAGGAGATATGTATGAAGAAGAAAAATACTACTAGGACTTTCTGCAACCTTAATGCTTGTCATGGTTACTGGCTGTGGTAAAGTCGCACAATTAGATAATGGTCAGGACGCAGTTGTTACCTTTAGCGATGAATCTGTTGGGGCAATTTCTGTTAATGAACTATACGAGGAACTACGCGACACATATGGTGCTAGTATCTTAGTAGATATGGTCGATAGAAAAATATTAGAACAAAAAAATATCCGACAGATGATGATGAAACTGCTGAAATCGAAGCACAAATTGCTACTTGGACATCTGCTTTCGGTAGTGAATCTGCTATGTTGCAACAAACGGCAAAGTGCTTTCGGTGCTGCTACGATGGACGACTTGAGAGATTACTTATCTTTACAATACAAACGTAATCTATGGTATGAAGATTATGCTAAAGAACAAGTAACTGATCAAGAACGTCAAAATTACTATGACCAACAAGTATTTGGTGAAATGAAATTAAGTCACATCTTGATTCGTTCTACTGTTTCTACAAGTGCTAGCGATGAAGAAAAAAAGCCGCTGCTGAAGAAGAAGCATACAATAAGGCAGTTGAATTAATCAAACAACTAGATGAAGGAGCATCTTTTGATGATTTAGCAAAAGAAAACTCTGAAGATAGTGCAACAGCAGAAGATGGTGGTGATTTAGGTTATATCACATGGACAGATAACATGGATGAGAACTTTATCGATGCTGCCAAAGATTTGGAAGTAGGTAAATATACAGCAACTCCAGTTAAGAGTTCATACGGTTACCACATTATCTTAAAAAGAAGAACAAAAAAGATAAAGAAAGTTTGGATAGCATCAAAGATACGATTACAGAACGTGTCGCAGAAGATAATCTATCTGAAGATTCTACTATTTCAACGAGAGCATTGATGGCTTTAAGAGAAAAAATTATGGCATTCATTTTGAAGATGATCGTCTAGAAAACAGTTACGATATTTACATGCAAAAATCTTCTAAACAGTGCTAGTTCAAACTAATAGAAAAAGACCTTTAAAAAGGTCTTTTATTTTTTTTATTCAACAAAGTCTTCTTCTTTTAAATTAGAAACATTGAATCCTTTGGCATACAACTTTTGACGAATGCGTCTTTGAAGTTCCTCACCTTGGTATTTCTTTGATAACGTCCTCTTTAATTTTGCTAATTCTCTTCCGAATATCTTTTCGTCATCAAAATCAATTCGTACGATAAACGGATTGATAATTTCTTTACTGTATCCTAGATTAATTAGATAGACAATCGCTTTCTGTTTTAAAGCATACGTACTTTTCGTACGATTTGTCTTTACTAATTGAGCAATCAATTTTTTTACTTTTTCTTTTTGAATATCCTCGGTGAATACTTGCAAGGCTTCGTCTATGTATTTATCGGCGATTTCATTTTCTTCTAATTTTTTCTGATTTTCCATGGACCATTGTTAGTTAGTGCAATTTGATCATGAACATAATACTTAGCATAATCACGATCACTTAGATATCCTTGTTTAATCAAAATATCTAATGCTTCTTTGATTTTACCGCCATTGTATCCTCTTCTTGTTAACGTATCATGCAACTCTTTATAACAACGAACTTTTGTACTCAATTGACGAAGAGCAATATTATATGCCTCGTATACTTGATTTTCGAACACTAATTTTTCTAATGTCTCTTTGGTTACATCATCTCGTAACAACAATTTACTTTTTAAAATCAAATCGCTATGAACTATGTATCTGTGTCCTTCAAACGTAATTTCATACATATCGTTTTTTTTAACATTCTATATTTATCTACTTTCATATTATCACCAACCCAGCTTTCCACAAGGATATTTTTCTATAATCGCTTCTTACAAAGGATATGTTTTCTATAATTACTTTCTACTGAAGACATTTTCTATTCTATCATTTTCTCCAGATAGAAAAAAAGGCATTATTTGCCTTTTTTTACAATTATCAATCCTGCCGCAACTTCCTCTAGTGCTCTTCCTAATGGTTTTTGGATACATATTGATTTTCTGGCATTTGGTAATGACCAGTTTCTGTCATTTCTTTTTTTGCTCGTGCTGATATAATATGAACCAATTCATATTTAGAATCGATTAGGTTCAATATTTTGTCGATAGATGGATATATCACTCGTATCACCCTTTCCCTTTCCTCTAGAATATATCTTATTTTGACTTTACACAATAGATATGATAAAATTAGACATTTTTTACAATTTAATTTGCAAATTATTTACTTTTTCCACTGTAAATTCTTCTTTGGTCTCCAATATCGATTAAGGCTGAGCCGAAGAAGAAAAAATGCAATTAAGGCAATACCTATAAAGATTGCTTCTCTAGAAGTATTTCTTACCATATAAGATAATACAAAGTTGACAACAAACGTAATCAATGCAATCACTGCTTGTATCAAATCTAAGATGATAAATTTTGTGGCTTCTTTTTTTTTCTCATATCTCTCACGCTTTCGGTCCTATATTATATCATTTTTTTATTATTTGTCAATTTTTTTATTTTATACCAAAAGAAAAAAGACTTGCGTCTTTTATCTGAAATTATCGCATGATCCATTGAACATTGCTGCAAACGTTTTCTTCTGAGCAACTATATGCTGGTCGATACGTATGTCTAAATACATGATGATTGATTATCTTCGTATGAATTGGGCATACGTGTGGAACTTCATGAACAATCGTTTTGTGAATGCATCTTTCTTGAACTGGACTCATGATTGGAGCTTGTGTCATTCCTGACATCATAGTCGTATTGTTCATCATGTTGTTATTCATCATTGTGTTGTTCATTTCTACATCCATGTCGATGTTCATGTTATCGCCAGTGAAATTCGTATTGATCGTGTTGTCTCTGTCATAACAACGGTCTTCAAACATATATAATCCTCCTATCTAGGATAATATATGTTTAGGGTACAATTTGTGCCTGATATTCGCCTATAATTATTGTAAAATCAATCCAAATTCATTCTTCTTTGATAAAAAAATGAGTCCTAAATCAGGCTCATTTTTCTACTGTTTTTAAAAAGGTAATTTCATATTTCCGTTTGACATCTGTTTCATCATCTTTTTCATTTGTTCAAATTGATCTAACAAACGATTAACATCCTGTACTTCTAGTCCACATCCTTTGGCAATGCGAACTTTTCTACTTGCTTTAATGATACTTGGATTTCTTCTTTCTTCTGGAGTCATCGATAAAACGATTGCTTCTATATGGGCCGTTTGTTTTGGATCTAAATTTAATCGGTACATTGGTTAAATGACGAACAGAAAGTGCTACACCACCTCTTGTATCACCATCTAACTTAGTTAAGATAACACCAGTTAGATTTAATTTTTCATTAAAACCATCAATTACATGAATAGCATCTTGTCCCATCATCGAATCAAGAACTAATAAAGTCTCTTGTGGTTTAATAGCCTCTTCTACTTCCTTAATTCCTCCATTAACTGTTCATCAATTTGTAAACGTCCAGCAGTATCAATTAAGACATAATCAAAACCATTTTCTTTAGCATAATTATAAGCTCTTTGACATAAAGAAACTGGGTTAGTTACTCCTTCTTCATATACTTCTATACTTAATTGTTTACCCAACTGTTTCAACTGATCAATGGCAGCTGGTCGATAAATATCACCCGCTACTAGTAATGGTTTCTTCTTATATTTTTTTCTTAAATAATTAGCAAGCTTACCAATAGTAGTAGTTTTACCAGATCCTTGAAGACCAACCAACATCAAAGTAGCAGGATTACCTCCATATTTAAAGGAGCTGCCTCCTCCCCTAATAATTCAGTTAATTCATCTTTTACTATTTTAACGAATAAGTCACCTGGTTTAATACTCTTGGAACTTCTTCACCTAGTGCTTTTTCTTTTACCTTATGTCGTAAATTCTTTTACTACTTTATAGTTAACATCAGCTCTTTTCTACAACACATCTTCTGAAATGTTCGGCACCATCTTCTTGATATAATCCAAATCACGTGGATGGTTCATCTTGAAAGATTAAGAAATTGGAACATTGTGAAATAACGGTATCACTGATTTCAACAGGACGTTGTGAAATCAAACTCATAATCAAACCGTATTTACGACCTTCTTTGGCGATACGATCGAAGATATTATATCCTAAGATAAATGTATCGGTATCGTTTTGAATGTATCGGTGTGCTTCTTCCAAAAGAATGTTAAATGGAAGACTGCCACGGTCTTTTCAAACTCTTTGTAAAATCGAACAAAATACGGCAGAAAATTTTCGTAATCGTCTTCGCGAAGGAGTCATCGACATCGTCTAAGTTAAAGTTTTACAATCTGCGCCTTGTGCTTGCCATCTGGCATCATAATTAAGCTAGCAATGAATTGTTGTTCACTCATAAATGTCCGACATGCAAAGAACTTTCGCATAATCTCCTGTAATC
>VOFC01001955.1_pt1 | contig 26103 bp, 34 predicted proteins | sample 5384161 | NCBI WGS metagenome assembly VOFC01 (sample SAMN12384722, study PRJNA508395) | human gut metagenome | isolation source: healthy gut B | host: Homo sapiens | reverse complement strand
ACCTCGCTGCCGCTGAATAAACTCCGCAAGGCCATGCTCATTGGACTGTGTGCAGCGTTCGTGGTGTGCTATTTCTTCCTGCCGAACCTGTTTACGCTCAGTGCGCTGGATAACCCGTCGCTGCTCATTCTGGTGGTTCTGGGACTGCTGGCGTTCTCGGTCATGTTCGTCTGCCGCCGGGGGCTGCGCAAAAGCGAAGGCGCGGTTGAACAAGGGAACTTTCCCACGCAGGAAGAAAAGATAAATTTCTGCAAATACTAGAGCCAGCCGAAAAAACCGGCTGGCTCAGTTTTTTTGGAAGGAGAACGTGTATGCACTATCATGTAAACGAAGACGTCTGCATCGGCTGTGGACTGTGCGCCGAAACGTGCCCGGAGGTCTTCTCCCTCAGGGATGACGGCTATGCCGAAGCAAAGCCCGGCCCCGTGCCGGAGCGCGTGCAGGAAACTGCCGCCGAAGCCATGGACGCCTGCCCGACGAGCGCGATCGAAGAGGGCTGACAAGGGACAGAAAATCTGCTATACTGATCCCATCCTGTCAGATGGGGTGGAAGCATGGACGAACGATATGTGGCCTTCGACGTGGAGACGCCAAACGCACAAAACCGGCGCATGAGCGCCATCGGTGTGAGCGTGATCGAAAACGGGCAGATCGTACAGGAACTTTATACGCTCGTTGACCCGCAGACACATTTTGACCCGTTCAATATCGCGCTGACCGGCATCACGCCGGAGATGGTGCGCGGCCAACCGGACTTCTCTGCGCTCTGGCAGCTGCTGGAGCCGATGCTGGAGGAGAGCATTCTGGTCGCGCACAACGCGCCGTTCGACCTGCGCGTGCTGGCCAGCTGCCTGCACGACTACCACATCGACTGGCAGCCGGAGGCGGCGTATCTGTGCACCTGCCAGATGGGCAGAAAGGTATATCCGTATCTGCAGAATCATAAGCTGAATACGCTCTGTGAGCATCTGCAGCTGGAACTCGACCATCACAACGCCGGCAGTGACAGCCGCGCCTGCGCCCTTCTGCTCCTCAACTATCTGGAAAAGGGCCTGCAGCCCGAAGCCTTTTTGCGCACCTACCGCTTCGCGGACCGGAAAACGCTTCCGTACTGCGCTGTATAAGCGTGAAAACGCCTGAGAGGATTTTGTATTCTGCAGCTTTCCAAGCACACTGATATCCGCAGCGCATCCCCTTCGTCATTTGCTTGCGCAAATGCCGCCTCCCCTTATCATGCAGGACATGGCAAGGGGAGGTTTTGATTCGCTGCGTTTTTACGGAAATCTTCGGCAAATTTGTAACTTCTCAACGGGCCGATGTGGGCATCGGCCCCTACAGGGCCTTGGCGAATCCGTACTGCCTTGCAAATTTTGAACGCAATGAACTTGCAGTGCACAAACCCGAAAATGTTAATAGAAAATTCAGAATTCCGGGGCCCGTTCCTGTCGGGAATGCCGTTGCAAAAAACCGACGTTTTATGTATAATACAGACACAAAAAAGATTATGTCGCCCTGTGGCGCTTGAATAGGAGGGATCCTTATCAGAAAGAAAGGCAGATTTGAGGCCAGCCGCCCCGCGCACAAGACTTCGGCGGAAAAGGCCGCTGCGGGCCCCAAGGAAGCAACCGTCCGGCAATGCCGGAAAGAAGATCGCGGTGATCGCGGGGTGTGTGGCACTGCTGGCGGTGCTCGGTGTCTGTACCTATGGCTTTATCCTGAAGGGAAGCGACACGATCTTCCCGAACGTGTATGTCGCGGGCGTCAACGTCGGCGGGCTCAAGCGCGACGCGGCCATCAACGCCGTGAAGCTCGCGGTCGAGCAGGAGACTGCTACCGATACGCTGACCGTTGTCCTGCCGGACCGGACGATCGACTTCACCCCCGAGATGACGAACGTTGCCCTGAACCCGGATGAGGCGGCCGACGCCGCCATGAACTACGGCCGCGACGGCGGCCCGATTACGGCGCTTCTCACATACGAACGGGCAAAAAAGACCCGGCAGGACATTTCGCTCGAATCCGGGACGAATCTCGATACCGCGTATATCCGCGATCTCATTGATCAGACGGCCCGGGCCTGCGCCTCGGAGAAGGTTGACCCGATCGTCACGGTCGATGCCGACGCGAAGACCGTCACGGTCGTGACCGGCTCGCCGAAGATCTCGCTCGACGCCGATGCACTCTATGATGCGGTCGTCGCGCGGTTCAATGCCGGTGATCTGTCCGAACTCAAGTTCGACTACGACACCGAGCCCTGCGCCCCGGTTGATCTGCAGACGTACTACGATCAGTTCGCACCGAGATGAAGACGCATATTACGACGAGGAAAAGAAGGAGCTCGTGGCCGAGAAGGTCGGCTTCGGCTTTGACGTGTCGTATTACACCCAGCAGATCGCCATGGCTGACGCCCGGCACGACCATCACCATCCAGGCCGAGGAAATGCAGCCGGAGGTCACGCTGGCGGATCTGGAGAAGGAATACTTCGCTGACGTACTCGGCTCCTGCGACAGCCCGCATACCGCGCAGGCCGGCCGCACCAAGAATCTGGAGCTCGCCTGCAAGGCCATCGATGGCACCATCCTGAACCCCGGCGACGAGTTCTCGTTCAACAAGATCGTCGGTGAGCGCACGGCCGAGAAGGGCTACCAGAAGGCTATCGTCTACCAGACCGGCGGCAAGAGCGAGGCAGAGGAGGGCGGAGGCGTCTGCCAGGTCGCCTCGACGATCTACACCGCCTGCCTCTATGCCGACCTCAAGGTCACCGAGCGGGCCCCGCACATGTTCACCGTCACCTATGTCCAGCTGGGCATGGACGCGACGATCTACTGGGGCAGCCTCGACTATAAGTTCGTCAACAGCACCGACCATCCGCTGCGCATCGACGCGTCGGTCTCCGGCGGCTACGTCCACATCAAGCTCATGGGCACCACGCCGAAGGATAAGGGCTATGATCATATCGTCCTGCGGCACGAGGTCGTTGCGACCGTCCAGCCCAAGATGGAGATCGACGGCGACAAGACCATCATCACCGACGCCGGTACTGCCATCGAGCGGATGGTGGACAGGCGGTGCGCGATGATGAGCGTGGTGCGGTTTTTTGCCAGCTCGTCGAATGCGTGCTGGATCTTCGCCTCCGTCAGCGTGTCAAGCGCGCTGGTCGCCTCGTCCAGAATGAGGATGGGCGGATTTTTGAGGAAGATCCGCGCGATGGCGATGCGCTGCTTCTGCCCGCCGGAGAGCATCGTGCCGCGCTCGCCGACATAGGTGTCGAAGCCGTGCGGCATGGCCATGATGTCGTCGTAAATCTCCGCGCGCTTCGCCGCGTCAATGATCTCCTCCATCGTCGCGCCGGGCTTACCGTAGCGGATGTTTTCCAGAATGGAATCGGCGAACAGAAATACATCCTGCTGTACAATGCCGATGGAGCGGCGCAGAGATTCCTGCGTGACGCTGCGCACGTCGTGGCCATCAACGGTGATCGCACCACCGGTCACGTCGTAAAAGCGGGGGATCAGCTGGCAGAGCGTACTCTTGCCGCCGCCGGAAGGTCCGACGATGGCGACGGTCTTGCCCGCCGGGACGTGCAGGGACACATCGTGCAGAACTTCCAGGGATCGTCCTCATAGGAAAAGCTTACATTTTCCACGCCGATCTCACCGTGCACCTGCGTCAGTTCGATTGCATCCGGCGCGTCGCGAAGCTCCGGCTCCGTGCGCATGATCTCCAGAAAGCGCTCAAAGCCCGCCGTGCCGTTGGAGTACAGCTCGGAGAAGTTGGCGAGCTTGCGGATGGGCGTGACGAAGGAGGCAATATAGAGCGTGAACGTCAGCAGGTCGACGGTGTCCATCTGCCCCTGCATGATGAGCAGACCGCCCACGGTTACGACAGCCACGGACAAAGAACTCGTAAAGAACTCCATCGTGCCCATAAAAATGCCCATTTCCTTGTGGAACTGCTTCTTGGAGGTCTTGTAGGTGTCGTTCGAGCGGTCGAATTTTTCCTCCTCAACATGTTCGTTGGCGAAGGCCTTGGCCGTGCGAATGCCGGAAAGCGCGGATTCGATGTCAGCGTTGATGACGCGCCGTCTTTTTCTTGACACGGCGGGAGGCCTCGCGCATCGCCTTACGGCGCGAGACAATGATCGCAACGAACACCGGGATCATGACCGCCACGACCAGTGCCAGCCGCCACTCGATCGTCGCCATGACGGCCAGCGCGCCCACGATGGTCACGAACGAGATGAACAGATCCTCCGGCCCGTGGTGGGCAAGCTCGGTGATCTCAAAGAGGTCGGTCGTCATGCGGCTCATGAGCTGGCCGGTGCGGTTGCGGTCAAAGAAACTCGAAGCCCAGCTCCTGCATATGGCTGAAGAGCGCCGCGCGGATATCGGCCTCCACGCGGATGCCGAAGGTGTGGCCCCAGTAGGTGATGATGAAATACAGCACCGACCGCAGCGCATACGCTGCCAGCACGATCAGCATGATCGTAAAGAACGTGCGGTACGCGCTCTGCGGCAGCAGCGTGCGCATGGCGTAACGCGAGATAATGGGGTATGCCAGATCGATCATCGACACGACCAGTGCACAGGCCATGTCGAGAAAAAACAGCCCCCGGTGGGGCTTGAAAAGGATAGGAAGATGGAAAAGCCTGACCTCTTCCGGTATTGCTCTGTTGTCATGATATTTGCTCCGTTTCTTGATATTCGTGTGTATTATACCGGGAGTTTCCGCGGATTGCAAGCCGTTGCGCGCGTCTTGTTTTTCTGGTAGAATAGGCCCGAAGCGAGGCGAAGCATATGATTGAAATTTTGAAGGAAACCGCGCGCTATCTTGTCTGCGTCAAGCCCATCGGCATAGCCGCGCAGGGCACGCAGGCGGAGGCGATGCCGCAGCTGCTCTCCGAGCAGCTGGGCTGTGACATTTTCCCCGTTCACCGGCTCGACCAGACAGTCGGCGGCATAATGGTCTATGCGAAGACGGTGCAGGAAGCCGCGCGCCTGACGCAGGCGATGGGACAGGGGCAGATGCAGAAGACGTATCTGGCCGTCCTGACCGGCTGTCCGGCAGAGAGGGCCGGGACACTGGAAGATCTGCTGTTCCACGACCGGGCGAAAAACAAGACCTACGTGGTCAAGCGGATGCGCGGCGGCGTGAAGCAGGCGAAGCTGCACTATGAAATTCTAGCTAGGCAGGATGGACTGAGCCTTGCGCGCATCCGGCTCGAAAACGGGGCGCACGCACCAGATCCGCGTCCAGTTTGCCTCGCGCGGCCTTCCGCTGCTGGGCGACGGAAAATACGGCAGCCGCTGTGGCCGCTGCACCTGTGCGCTCTGGTCTTACCGGCTTTCCTTCCCGGACGGAAAGGGCGAAGCCGTCTTCGAGGCCCAGCCCCCGGCCCAGTTCCCGTGGACGGTGTTTTCTGATACGATGTACAGTACAAAGCTTTCCGACAAATTCGCACCGTATTTTCCCGTTTGACTGCACGCACATCCCGCCGCGCGGCTGCATAAACTACCTGTATTCTAAGGTGCAGGAGGGCTTTTCCATGGCGGTGACGCGGTATTTTCTGGGTGGTAATACGGCCTCCGGCTTTGTCTCGTTTTACGGGCAGTTCTGCCGGGGGCCGGAGGAGTTTCTGTGGGTGATCAAGGGCGGGCCGGGCTGCGGCAAGTCGAGTTTTTATGAAGACCATCGGCAAGGCGGCGGAGGACGCAGGGCTGGATACCGAATACGTCCTGTGCTCCGGTGACCCGGATTCGGTGGACGGCGTGTATATCCCGGCCCTGCACACCGGCTACGCCGACGGCACGGCCCCGCATGTGCTTGAGGCCGTCACGCCCGGGGCCGCCGGGCTGTATCTCGATCTGGGACAGTTCTATGACCGCATTGCTTTGCAGAAAGAGCGCCGCGCTATTGAACTTCTGCAGACGCGCTATCGCGCGCTCTACCGCGAGGCGTATGCGCGTCTTGCAGCGTTTGCGCGTCCGTCCTGCCCGCTCCCGGCGCAGGAGAAACGGAAAAAGCGCTTCCTGCGGGCCATCACCTGCCGGGGCCTTTTTTCTGCCGAGCCGCCCGCAGGCGCGGTGCAGCTGGTGTCCGGCGAGGAATTGGAGGCGCTCCGCGTGCGGGAAAATGCAGTTCTCTTGTGAACCCCCGCTCCTGCCGGACGAGACGGAGGCTGTCTATCTGCCGGACGAGAAGCGCTATTACCGGGGGCCGGACGCGCCGCTGCCGGATGTTTCGGATGTGACTGCTCTTCTTGCACAGGCGAAGGCGCTGCATGACGAGTTGGAGGCCGTCTATAACCCGCATGTGGATTTCGCGCGTGTCTATGCGTTGGCCAACGCCCATGCCCTGCGATTGTTCAAAAGACGCGGCGACGGCGGCCCCGGCGACGCGGTCAAGCAGGCCAACACCCCGACGCTCGACAACCTGATGGCGACCTGCCCCATGACGTGGCTCAAAGCACACGGCACCGCCGTCGGCCTGCCCACCGACGACGATATGGGCAACTCGAGGTCGGCCACAACGCTCTCGGCTGCGGCCAGATCTATTCGCAGGGCGCAAAGCTTGTACAGGAGTCCATTGAATCCGGCTCCCTGTACCAGTCCAAGACGTGGATCGACCTGACGGATAACTGCCTGCAAAACGGCAAAGCGCTGCACTTCATCGGCCTGCTGTCCGACGGCAACGTCCATTCCAATATCTCGCACCTGATTGCGATGCTGAAAAAGGCGCGTGAGATGGGACTCAAAAAGGTCTACTGCCATATCCTGCTCGACGGCCGCGATGTCCCCGCGACAAGTGCGCTGGACTATGTTGATCAGCTGGAGTCCGTTCTGGCGGAACTGAACGACGCGGGCATGAATACAAGATCGCCTCCGGCGGCGGCCGCATGCAGATCACCATGGACCGCTACGAGGCCAACTGGCCGATGGTCGAAAAGGGCTGGCGCACGCATGTGCAGGCTGAGGGCCGTCAGTTCGCCTCCGCGCGTGAGGCCATTGAAACCTACCGCGCCGAGAATCCCGGCATGATCGATCAGGATCTGCTGCCGTTCGTCGTCGCGCATGACGGCAAGCCCGTCGCAAAGATTGCAAACGGCGACAGCGTCATTCTCTTCAACTTCCGCGGCGACCGTGCGCAGGAAATTTCCCTCGCCTTTGACCGCAAGGACTTTGACAAGTTTGACCGCGGTGACTATACTGGCGTGAAGTTCGCAGGTATGCTGGAATATGACGGCGACCTCAAGATCCCGATGCACTATCTCGTCGAGCCGCCCGTCATCCGCAACACGCTGACCGAGGTTCTGTGCAAGGCAGGCGTGCATGAGTATGCTGTGTCTGAGACGCAGAAATACGGCCACGTCACCTACTTCTGGAACGGCAACCGCTCCGGCAAGGTTGATGAGAGCCTTGAGGACTATGCCGAGGTTCCGTCCGATGTCATCCCGTTTGAGCAGGCACCCGCGATGAAGTCCGTGGAGATCACCGATCTTCTGGTCGAGGCCATGGCCTCGCATAAGTACCAGTTCCTGCGCTGCAACTATCCGAACGGCGACATGGTCGGCCATACCGGCGTTTTGAGCGCTGTCATTACCGCGATGGAGGCCGTTGACGCAGGTCTGGCCCGCGTGAAGGAAGCTGCCGACAAGTATGGCTATACGCTGCTTGTCACCGCTGACCACGGCAACGCTGATCAGATGCTCGAGACGAAGAAGGGCAAGACCAGCGTGCGCACTGCGCATTCTCTCAACCCCGTTCCCTTCATCATCTACGATCCCGACAACAAGTATGAGATCAAGGACGGCCATTACGGCCTTGCCAACGTCGCGCCGACCATCGTGACCATGATGGGCCTTGAAACCCCCGACTGCTGGCAGCCGAGCATGATCTGATTTTCGCACTGGCGCGGGAGCCCCGGACGCTCCCGCGCCAGCTGTAGGGCAAGCCGATGCCCACATCGGCCCCTTACAACGACCTCGCTCTCCCCCTGTAGGGGCGGACGCCTCTTGTCCACCCGCAGGATGTACCGATTTTACGGAAATCTTCGGCGAATTCGTAACTTCCCAGCGGGCCGATGTGGGCATCGGCCCCTACAGAAGACTGCGCGTATCCCGGACTGCTTTGTAAAATGGCCGCCATTGTTCTTCCGCCCAAACCCTTCCTCGGAGGTATCCATGCAAAAGAAACTCACGCTGATTCTGATTTTGATTCTGGTACTGGCGCAGCTATGCGCCTGCGGCAAGCCGCAGGCGGAGACTTCACCGGCAGCAGAATCTGAAGCAGCAGCCCCGGCCGAACTCCCGGCCGAAGAGACACCGGCGGATTCGGACGAGCCGGACGATCCCCCGAGCCGCACACCGGAGCGGGTATTGACCTCCACAAAATATACCGCCGAGGTCTATATTGAAACCACCCAGTACGGGCAGTATCAAATCGAAAGCCGGGAATACGCCGTCTCCGACGGCGTCAGCGCGACCGGTCTTCGCGCCACGGGCAAGGGCTCCAATATCCGCTTTTTCGACCAGACTGTCACGGAGGCAGGCACGGTCTGGTATTATGACAAGAGCGCCGGAGACTGGCGCTCGCAGGCGCTGGGGGACGGGCTGTATGCCTCACCGGTCGTTGTTGTAGAGTTGGCTTCCGGGCAGACATATTTTCTTGCGCTGCCGCGTACGTTCGCCATGCGCGAAAACGGCTCCCGGGAGCATTTCCCGGATCGAGACGGCGTGCTGCGCACCACGAAGCTGCGCAGCGGCGGCGTCCGCATCACGATGGACGGCTACGGCCTTGCGCCCGACTGCGTAACGGACGCACTGATCCTGACCGCGCCGTCCGGGCTGGACTGGAGTGTGGATAACTGCGCGAAGGCATGGGTCACATATGTGAAAAAACGGCGATTCTCACTGGTGCTTCGACGGCTATTTCCGCAAATCGCCCTCCAATTATATCCCAGCGGGTGAGAATTATTATTACTGCTGCGCTGCAAGCTACTGCATCCGGGGCTACCTTGGCCGGATGTCGCGCTGCAAGGAAGCGCCCGCGCTCATTATCCTGTCGCTCGATACCATGTCGCAGCGGCAGAAACCACCTACGGCTATGTGCCCACCACACCCGGCAGCGAGTGGCTTCAGGGCGATTACGGGATCGGGCCTGGCTTTTTATGACACCCGGTTCAATACCGATCTGCTCGAAATTTACATCTCGGCCACCCGCAGGCTCGGCAAGGGGATGTTTGAAGAGACGATGAACCGCTATCTCGCCTTTTTCAGTCAGGTTGCGGACATAAGCCACATCACCACGGAAAACGGCGGCTGGCTGATTCCCGACTACTGGCACCCGGACGAGATCACCGCTCCACACACCTCGCTCAACCATCAGGCGTCGGAGTGTCTGGCGCTGTATCACGCGGCGGATCTTCTGAATCGGAAGGATCTGCGCGAACTGGCCGACCGGATGCTGCTGGCCATTGAGGATACCGGCTCCGGCTGGGTCATGCCGAATCATAATCTCTATTACAGCATCAAGCCCGACGGCACCTATGTCGAGGGCGACTATCCGTATCTGACGTACAACGATCTGTATTACCTGCGCGAGTATCTGACGGGCGTCAACCGGACGGAAACCGATACGCTGACGTATTTGATGGGTGAAAAGCTCCAATGGATGGAGCAAAACGGCGTGACCGGTTATGAAAAAGGCTGAAACCCGTTTTTTGACTTGTACTTTCCCGGCAAATCGGTTAAAATGAATTGAATATCCCAGAAGGAGGAATCTTGATGATCCGTATGAATACAGACGCCGGCCAGATCACGGTCGATAGCGCTGTCTATACCAATATCGCGGGCTTTGCTGCGACCAACTGCTTTGGCGTCAAGGGCATGGCCGTGCGATCCATGACGGACGGCCTGGTCCATCTGCTGCGCAAGGAAGCAATGGGCAAGGGCGTCAAGGTCACGTTCAGCCCCGATAATTCCATATCCATCGACCTGCACATCATGGTCGACAAAAGCGTCAATCTCAGCGCAATCGCGTCCTCCATCATCAGCGAGGTCCGCTATTTCGTTACCAAGTCCACGGGCACCGAGGTGCGTGCCGTGAACGTATTTGTCGATTCCATTTCCGTCGACTGATATCGATTTCAATTCACGCGCGCATACAAGGGCGCTCACGGAGGTAAACCATGATCAAAACCATTGACGGCGCGGCGTTCAGCCGGATGATGCTCTCCGCCGCTGCCGAGATCGACCTGAATAAGCAGAAGGTCAACGAACTGAACGTTTTCCCTGTTCCGGACGGAGATACCGGCACGAATATGAGCATGACGCTCTCTGCCGCCAGCACAGAACTGCGCAAGGCAGACGGCATTACGCTCACCAAGGCCGCCGACAAGACGGCCTCCGCGCTCCTGCGCGGGGCCAGAGGCAATTCGGGCGTGATTCTGTCTCTTCTGTTCCGCGGCTTTTCCAAGTCGCTCAAGGGTAAACTCGAGGCCGACGGCAAGGACTTTGCCGCTGCACTGACAGCAGGTGTGGAAGCTGCGTATAAGGCAGTCATGAAGCCCGCCGAGGGCACAATTCTGACCGTCTCCCGCCTCACGGCAGACGCCGCGCGCGATTTGGCCGAGGAAAACAATGAGATCGAGTATGTGCTGCAGCACTGCCTTGACACGGCGCACGCTGCGCTGGACAACACCGTCAACCAGAATCCGGTTCTTAAAAAGGCCGGCGTCGTTGATGCGGGCGGTATGGGCTTCTGCCTTATTCTGCGCGGCATGCTCGAAAGCCTGCGCGGCAACGATATTGTCTGCGAGGACACAGGTGCAACGAATGACGAGGCCGATTTCGGCATTTTCGACTCTGAGGACATCACATTCGCGTTCGACACGGTCTTTATTGTGCGCAAGCGCGAGGATATTACCTCGCTCGACCCGCTGCGCGAGTATCTCGGCAGCATCGGCGACAGTCTCGTCATCGGCGAGGACGACGAAGCGTTCAAGGTCCATGTACATACGAATATTCCGGGTGACGCACTGAGCGAGGCCCAGAAGTATGGTACGCTGGAACTTGCAAAGATCGAGAACATGCGCATGCAGCACGACGATCTGGCCGCCGGCCGCAAGGCCCGCTCGACCGACGATCTGGAGACTGTGGAAAAGGAGCTGGAAAGCCAGCCTGCGGAGCAGGCGGCTCCGGCGGAACCCGAAAAAGCGCTACGGCAGCGTCGCCGTGTGCGCGGGTGCGGGCCTGGCAGGCGTGTTCCGCGATCTCGGTGTTGACGAGATCATTGAGGGCGGCCAGACTATGAACCCCTCGACGGAGGATATTCTGCACGCGATCGAAAAGACGCCTGCGGAGATCGTCTTCGTCCTGCCCAACAACAAGAACATCATCATGGCCGCGCAGGCGGCGGCGGAACTGGCTTCGCGCGAAGTCGTGGTTATCCCGACCAAGACCGTCCCGCAGGGCATCAGCGCCATGCTCTCGTTCGACGCAGCAATGGAGCCGAGCGAAAACGAAGCGGCCATGACCGACTGCCTCTCCGGCGTCATGACCATGCAGATCACCTATGCCGCGCGCGACTCGGACTTTGACGGCTTTGATATTCACGCGGGCGATTATCTCGGGTTGTGCGATGGCGCGCTGGCTGGAACAGCGCGTGAGATCACCACGCTTCTTGCGTCTCTCGCGGACAAGGCTGCGGAGGCCGGCAAGGAATTCATCAACATCTTCTACGGCGCGGACATTCAGGAGCCCGACGCGGAGGCGGCGCTGGAACTGTTCCGGCAGCATGCGCCCGACGCGGAGGTCAATCTCGTCTCCGGCGGCCAGCCGATCTACTATTACCTCATCTCGGCGGAATGACCGCCGGCTGCAATATGTCTGGAACCAAAAGAACCTGCTGCAAAGTATTTTTGCAGCAGGCTCTTTTTGCATGAAAGCCGTATTCTCTCTGGTTTACGGTTCGTCCAGATCGTCTGCCAGCTTTTGCAGCGGCAGATGGCGCAGGAGCAGGTTCACGGGATTGAGTTCGGAGGCTGCCGTCTTTGCGCCAGCCGCCATAAACAGGCGCAGCGTGCTGCCCAGCGCATGGCGTGGGCTTGTCCAGCGTGCGGTATTTCTTGAGCATGGCTGCCGCTGTTTTGAGCCCACCTTCCTTGAGATCGGTGAGCGTACCGGCATCGGTACAGGTAAGAATATCAAACAGCGCATCGGTGAAGGCCACGCGCTGCTCCGGACTCAGGGAGAGAATGAACGTACGGATCGTCTCGTCAACCAGCTTGCCGCCCTCGGTCAGATCGGGCAGATGCTCAAACCGTTCCCCGCGCACCTGCCACGAGAAGCCGTCGTGCTGCCACAGGCCGCTCTGCGTGCTGCGCACGACCTCATAGCGTTCCTCATGCTCCAGCAGCATGCCGACGACAGACGATTCCGGCAGGATGGTCGTGATCTTATCCGCGACGCGCTTGTGTTCCGGCAGGCCAAGCAGCGACGTGCGGAAGCCGGGGCCGTCGTTATTGTATACGCGCATCAGCTGGTTCTGCACGGCTTCGCCGCAGAACACTGCGCTGTAGACCGCGAGATTGCCGCCCTTGGAGTGTCCGCCCACGCGAAGCGGATGCGACGGAAGCGCCGCGGCTGCCGCAGACAGATACTCTGCCGCCATTTTCTGCGCCGGAACGACCGGCAGAAAGGCCAGATTAAAAATCCTCCTTCCAGCCGACAATCGTGTCGTCCGTGCCCCGGAAGGCAATGTAGGCCGTTTTATCCGGCAGCAGGATCGTCAGCGCGGAGAACTGCGTCTGCGTTTCCTCGTCGGTGCGGCTGACATAGGCGCAGAGCGTCAAATCGGAAAAGCGGCGGCTTGCCGCCATTTTGTGGCCCAATTCCGGGATTTGCTCCGGCACCAACACGCCCATCGTCTCCTGCGGCCGCGCCGCGTCGTATTGCCGCATGGCATCCGGCAGGAAAACTGGGGCGGAAAAGTCCGCCGGAACGATCCCGGAGAAGTCCAGAAAGCAAAGTTCCGCCATCAGCAGATTGTCCACCTCGTTGAACCCGCGCTCTGCCAGCGTCAGATCGCCGCGCCAGTCCAAATAATCCAGAATATTTGCCATAGCTGTACCTCCGGAAGTTCGTGTAGCTTATCATACACAAAAGTTACCGGAAAAACAACCAAACCCGGATGAAGAAAGCCTTAATTTTTTCTGAAGTCGTACAGCCTATAAACCTATTGACTTTATGGGGAATGTATGCTATCCTCAAAACATAAGAAAGAATTCCCTGCAAAGGAGCTGATATTTGATGCAAGTCTATGCGGATAACGCAGCAACCACCAGAATGCACCAGACGGCCATCGATACGATGACCTATCACCTGAATAACACGTTCGGCAACCCGTCGAGCCTCTACACCATCGGCCAGCAGGCCAAGGAAGTGCTCGAGACGGCGCGTGCCGATATGGCCGCCTGCTTCGGCGCGCAGCCGCGCGAAATCTATTTTACCTCCGGCGGCAGCGAGGCCGACAATCAGGCTATTACCTCCGCCGCCTATCTCGGCGCGCGCAAGGGCAAAAAGCACATTATTTCCACCACATTTGAGCATCATGCCGTCCTGCATACCCTGAAACGGCTGGAAAAACAGGGCTTTGAGGTGACGCTGCTGGACGTGCACGCAGACGGCCTTGTCTCGGCCCAGCAGGTCGCGGACGCCATCCGTGACGACACCTGCCTCGTGACCATCATGTTCGCCAACAATGAGATCGGCACCATTCAGCCGATCGAGGCAATCGGCGCGGTGTGCCATGAACGCGGCGTGCTGTTCCACACCGACGCGGTGCAGGCAGCGGGGCATGTGAAGATCGACGTGAACGCAATGCACATCGACATGCTGAGCCTGTCCGCGCACAAATTCCACGGTCCGAAGGGCGTGGGCATGCTCTATGCGCGGCGCGGCATTATTCTCACGAATCTCATCGAGGGCGGCGCGCAGGAGCGCGGCAAGCGCGGCGGCACGGAGAACGTCCCCGGCATCGCGGCCATGGCGGCAGCTTTGAAGGAAGCGTGCGCCAACATGGACGAGAATACAAAGAAGGTCACGGCCCTGCGGGACAAACTCATTGACGGCATTTCCAAGATTCCGCACTGCGCGCTGAACGGTGCGCGTGCGCCGCGGCTGCCCGGCAATGTGAACTTCTGCTTCGAGGGCATCGAGGGCGAGAGTCTTCTGCTGCTGCTCGACGCGAAGGGCATCAGCGCATCGTCCGGCTCCGCCTGCACGTCCGGTTCGCTCGACCCCAGCCATGTGCTGCTGGCCATCGGACGGCCGCACGAGGTCGCGCACGGCTCGCTGCGCCTGACCATCTGTGAGGACAATACCGAAGAAGAAATTGACTATATCCTTGCCGAACTTCCGCCGATCGTGGACGATCTGCGGAACATGTCGCCGGTCTGGAAGGACCTGATGAGCGGCAAACGGCAGTTTACGCTGTAAGGAGGGCTTTTATCATGGCACTGTATACCGAAACCGTCATGGATCACTTCATGCACCCGCGCAATGTCGGCGAGATCGCGGACGCGGACGGCGTCGGCGAGGTCGGCAACGCCAAGTGCGGCGATATCATGAAGATGTACCTGAAGATCAAGGACAATAAAATCGAGGATGTGAAGTTTGAGACGTTCGGCTGCGGCAGCGCGATCGCGTCGAGTTCCATTGCGACGGAGATGATCAAGGGCCGGACGCTGGACGATGCGCTGGCGCTGACCAATCAGGAGGTCGTCGATGCGCTGGGCGGACTGCCCGCGCACAAGCTGCACTGCTCCGTTCTGGCCGAGGAGGCCGTCAAGTCCGCCATCCAGGACTATTACGAGAAGAACCACATTGAGTATGATCACAGTAAATTCCCCAAGAAAGAAGACTGTGAATCCTGCTGCCGGATGGTATAATGCAAAACACCGGGCGCGGCCATTGGCTGTGCCCGGTTTGTCTGTCAAAATACGTTTTTTCTGGGTCAGGCATTCCCATCGAGAAACACAAACCAGCAAAGCGTTTCCAACATGCCTCCGGCGGCCCTATCTTTTCTCTTGCAAGAGAAAAGATAGGGGAGAAAAGAGTGCTTGGACGCGGTTGGTGCGTGCTGCGGATACAATTCAAGTGAGTACCAACTTTATAGTCGTTGCGAACACACATCGTTACCTTACGACCGCTATGGTACGCGCCGCCTGTTACGGTACTCCAAATTTGTAAGTCACCGCTGCACGAGAAGGTGTCGAGCAGCGACGCGCTCTTTTTGCCCGTGATGCCGTATTCCTCGCTCATCTGCTTTGCGATGGGTAGAACCGGCCATGACGATGGCGACGCCAGAAGCATCTGCGCCGTGGCGATGTCCATCGCGCCGACAAGCAATCCGATGCCGATCTGCTTTGCTGGCCGCCCCTGACGATGGCTGCCCGTGGAAAATGCGAGTTGGCTTGATGAAATGCGGCGAATAAATCCGAGCAGCGCTTCAAACCCGCCGTATTCGCGGATCAGGCCGCACATGGCAGACACGAGGATCGTGACCATGATCGTCTCAAACATGCCGGACGCGCCGGAGCCCATATTCCCCAGCAGCTCGGTCGGGTGCACCGCACCGGTGGCGAGCATGATGATGGCCCCGGAGAAGATGCCGGTCAGCAGCACGAGGAACACATTGACGCCCGCCACGCCGCCGATAAGCACCAGCAGATACGGGAGCGTCTGCAGCAGGTGATATTCCGAAATCTCGACCGCGCCGTCGCTGCGCAGCGAGAACACGAGGATCAGCGCCAGTGTTACGAGTGCCGCAGGTAGCGCGATGCGGAAATTCGTACGGAATTTGTCCTTCATTTCGCAGCCCTGCGTGTTGCAGGCGGCGATGGTCGTGTCGGAGATGAACGACAGGTTGTCGCCGAACATCGCGCCGCCCATGACCGAGCCGATGCACAGCGCCAGGCTGAAGCCCCGACGCCTTCGCCACGGCGACCGCGATGGGCACGATCAGCGTGATCGTGCCGCAGGAGGTGCCCATGGCCGTCGAGACAAAGCACGAGACAACGAACAGAACTGCCACGGCAAACCGCGCCGGGATATGCGCAAGCATGAAATATGCGACAGACTCGGCGCTGCTTCGGCCCACGACGCCGACAAACACACCGGCGGCCAGAAAGATCAGGATCATCGTCATGATATTCTTGTCGCCGACGCCCTTGCCATGACCTCCAGCTTTTCGTCGAACGACAGCGCCCGGTTCTGCAGGCAGGCGACGAGGATCGCGGCCAGGAACGCCACAACGATTGGATGTTGTAAAAGCCCATCTTGATCTTCAGCACATATTCAAATACGATGCCGAGCCCCAGGTACAAGACAAGGAACACTCCGATAGGCAGCAGCGCGACGGCACGCGCGGGTTTCTTCTCCATATGTCTTCTCTCTTTTCATAAAGATCCACCCCGGCCGCGCATGCAGCCGGGGCGTTCGTGCATAAGCTTTGTAATATTGTATCGGTTTTCCATTCGGGCGTCAAGCGCACGGCGGATTCTTTGGTGAAAATGCATAAAAATACACAGACGCGGAATGCCGCGGCCCGTCCATAAAATTAACAGCCTTTTTACATTTCCGCTCTGGTCAGAACGGGATTTTTCTGCTAAAATAAGAATAATTCTTGAAATAGGAGTGAGGCTTTGTACCGCAGACAGGAACTACTGGAAAAATTAGGAGGCCGCGGCCTCCGTGCTGCCGATCAGCCTGATCGTGCTGGCCATCTGCTTCGTGCTCGTGCCGGTCGATACGGGCCTGATGCTCTCCTTCGTGCTGGCGACGGCGCTGCTGATCCTCGGCATGGGCCTGTTCACACTGGGCGCGGAGATGTCCATGAGCAAGATCGGCAACTACATCGGCGCCAAGCTGACCAAATCGCGCAAGCTGTGGCTGATTTTGGTGGTCAGCTTTCTGCTGGGCGTCGCCATCACGGTGGCGGAGCCGGATCTACAGGTGCTGGCAGCCAACGTGCCGGAGATCGATAAGACCGTCCTGATCCTGACCGTCTCGGTGGGCGTCGGGATCTTCCTGATGCTCTGCATGGTGCGCATTCTGTTCGGCATCTCGCTGCGGCTGCTGCTGATCGTGTTCTATGTGGTGTTCCTGGCTTTCCTGTCCGATCAGGGCATTCTCGCCGTTGCGTTCGACTCCGGCGGCGTGACGACCGGGCCGATGACCGTGCCGTTCATCATGGCGCTGGGCGTCGGCGTGGCCTCGATCCGTTCCGACGAGAACGCGAAGGCGGACTCGTTCGGCCTCGTCGGTCTGTGCTCCATCGGGCCGATCGCGTCGGTGCTGCTGCTGGGCGCGATCTACAAGACGCAGCCCGCGCAGGCGGAGCGAGGCCGCCGCCGCCATCACCAATACCGTTGCACTGGGCAGGGACTATCTGCACGCCTTCCCGGAATACATGAAGGAGGTCACGCTGGCGCTGCTACCGATTGTGGTGTTCTTCCTGATGTTCCAAGTCGTCTCGCTGCGGCTGCGGAGGCTGCCGTTCCTGCGGGTCATGGTAGGCATTCTGTACACATACGCAGGGCTCGTGCTGTTCTGACGGGTGTGAACGTCGGCTTCTCGCCGGTGGGCTACGCGCTGGGCGCGGCGCTGACGGAGGGGTGGAAGCTGTGGCTGCTCATCCCGCTGGCCATGCTCATGGGCTGGTTCATCATCAATGCTGAGCCTGCCGTCCATATCCTCAACCGGCAGGTCGAGGATTTAAGTGCGGGCGCGATCTCGGCAAGGGCCATGGGTGTGAGCCTGTCCATCGCAGTCTCCGCCGCAGGCGGACTTGCGATGCTGCGCGGTCATCACGGGCGTATCGATCATGTACTTCCTTGTGCCGGGCTACTTTCTCGCGCTGGCCCTGTCTTCTTCGTGCCGCGCACGTTTACTGCGATCGCATTTGACTCCGGCGGCGTGGCCTCCGGCCCGCTGACGGCGACGTTCATGCTGCCGTTCGCCATGGGCGCGTGCGAAGCGCTGGGCGGGAATGTCATGACGGACGCGTTCGGCCTTGTGCGCTCGTTGCGATGATGCCGCTGATTACCGTGCAGGTCATGGGTGCGATCTACGTCATCAAATCCCGCCGCGCCGAAAAGGAACCGGCTCTGCCGGACTTCGGCGACAACGAGATCATCGAACTGTGGGAGGCCTGCTGATATGGAATTATATTACATCATTGCCGTTACCGATTCCGACCGCGGCGAGGCCATGAACGCGCTGTTCCGCGAGGCGGGTCTGCCGATGATCCTCAGCGCACCCGGAAAAGGCACGGCAAAAAACGAGCATCTGGCCGTCTACGGCCTCGGCGAGACGCCGAAGACCGTCACCTGCGCCGTCGCCGGCGCGCAGCAGGCCGCGCAGCTGACCAGGGCTGCCAAGCGCAAGCTGTTTCTCGACATTCCCGGCAACGGGATTCTGCTGACCGTGCCGCTCAAGAGCGTGGCGGGCGGCAGAACGCTCGCCTATCTGACCAACGATCTGAAAACAGGAGGAACGCCGCATATGGAATTCAAACATGAGCTGATCGTTGTCATTCTGAACGAGGGCTATGCCGATCTCGTCATGGACGCGGCGCGGGCCGCGGGCGCGGGCGGCGGCACAGTGCTGCACGCGAAGGGGACAGGGTCCAACGCGCGGAGAAAAATTCTTCGGCGTCAGCCTGGCCGACGAGAAGGACATGGTCTACATCATCGCGCACGCGGATGAAAAGGCCGCGATCATGCGCGCTATCCACGAAAATGCAGGCCCCGGCACCAAAGCCGGCGCGATCTGCTTCTCACTGCCCGTCAGTTCCGTCGCAGGTCTGCGCGAGCGGGACGCAGGATAACGACCAAAGCCGCCGGAACAACCGGCGGCTTTTTATCTGAGAATTTATACCGGCCGAATGGCGGAGAGGTCATACGGCGTAGTCTGATAGACGAAGTAGTTCAGCCAGTTGCAGTACAGCAGGTTTGCGTGGCTGCGCCATGTGACCATGGGCGGCTTGGTATCGTCGTCATCCGGGTAATAGTTCTCCGGCACATGGATGGGAAGTCCGGCGTTTTTATCGCGCAGGTACTCCGATTCCAGCGTTCCGGCATCGTATTCCGAGTGGCCGGTGATGAAAATCTGCCGTCCGCCCTCCGTGGCCATAGCGTAGACTCCTGCCTGTTCGGACGAGGCAAGAATTTTCAGCTTGCTGCACCGCTCGATATCCTCGCGCCGGACGCTTGTATGCCGCGAATGCGGGACCATGAACACATCGTCAAACCCGCGCATGAGCATGGACGAGCGCCGCTCGACCCGGTGCGGATAGACGCCGAAGAGTTTTTCGGGCAGGGTAGTCTTCCCGATGCCGTAGTGATAATAAAGTCCCGCCTGCGCACCCCAGCAGATATGGAACGTGCTGTGCACATGCGTCCGGCTCCATTCCATGATGCGGCACAGCTCCGGCCAGTATTCGACCTGCTCAAACGGCATCTGTTCCACAGGTGCGCCGGTAATGATCAGCCCATCGAACCAGCGCTCCTTCACGTCCTCGAATGTCTGATAGAATTTCAGCAGATGTTCGCGGGACGTGTTTTTGGATTCGTGGCTGTCCGTGTGAATGAGTTCCAGTTCTACCTGAAGCGGCGTGTTGCCGAGCAGTCTCGACAGCTGCGTTTCCGTGGCAATCTTGGTCGGCATGAGGTTCAGAACGAGGATCTGCAGCGGGCGGATGTCCTGCGTGACGGCCCGCGTCTCATTCATGACAAAAATATTCTCGGCCGCCAGTGTTTTCGCGGCCGGCAGGCCGTTCGGGATCATAATGGGCATGGCGTGGGTTCCTTTCCGTGATTATCGCAGCGCCTGATCAAGATCGGCAATCAGATCCTCCGCGTCCTCCAATCCGCAGGAATAGCGGATCAGATCCTCGCGGACACCGGCGGCCTGCAGCTCCTCGGCATTCATCTGCCGGTGCGTCGTCGATGCCGGATGCAGGCAGCAGGTGTGCGAATCGGCTACATGCGTTTCGATGGACGCGACCTTGAGCCTGCCCATGACAGTCTCGGCTGCGGCCCGTCCGCCCTTGACGCCGAAGCTTACGACGCCGCAGGAGCCGTGCGGCAGGTATTTCTGTCCGAGTTCATAATATTTGTCGCCCGGCAGGCCGCAATACTGCACCCACGAGACATTTTCGTGCTGCTGCAAAAATTCCGCGACTTTCTGCGCGTTTTCGCAGTGACGCGGCATGCGCACATGCAAACTCTCAAGGCCGAGATTCAGATAATACGCGCTCTGCGGGGACTGAATCGCGCCGAGATCGCGCATCAGCTGGACAGTCGCCTTCGTGATATACGCACCCGCGAGGCCGAAGCGCTCAGTATATGTCACGCCGTGATAACTCTCGTCGGGCGTACACAGACCGGGGTATTTGTCCGGGTACTTCGTCCAGTCAAATTTGCCGGAATCAACGATCGCGCCGCCGATGGTGCCCGCGTGGCCGTCCATGTATTTTGTCGTCGAGTGTACGACGATATCTGCGCCCCATTCAAACGGGCGGCAGTTGATGGGCGTTGCAAACGTGTTGTCCACAATCAGCGGAACGCCGTGCCGGTGCGCGGCGGCGGCGAATTTTTCGATATCGAGCACGGTCAGCGCCGGGTTTGCGATCGTCTCGCCATACATGGCCTTTGTGTTGGGCCGAAATGCGGCGTCCAGTTCCTCCGCAGAGCAGTCAGGATTGACAAACGTGACCTCGACGCCCATGCGCTTCATGGTGACGGCAAAAAGATTGAAGCTGCCGCCATAAATGCTCGACGAACTGACCAGATGGTCACCCGCGCCGACAATATTGAACACCGCGAAGAAGATCGCTGCCTGTCCGGAGGCTGTCAGCATGGCCGCCGTGCCGCCCTCAAGCGCGGCGATACGCGCCGCGACGGCGTCGTTCGTCGGGTTCTGCAGGCGGGAATAAAAATAGCCGCTCGTCTCAAGATCGAAGAGTTTGCCCATTTCGGCGCCGCTCTCGTATTTGAACGTGGTGCTCTGGATGATGGGGATCTGACGGGGCTCGCCGTTTTTCGGGCTGTAGCCTGCCTGTACGCATCGCGTACCGAGTCCGGGTTGTGCCATATGGGTGCTCCTTTCCTGTTTGAACGTCCGGTGACTTGATTGAAATTAAAATGATTGTACCGCAAACCGGCGGCGCTGTCCAGTCCGCCGCAGCGTTTACGCGCCGAGATTGCACAAAATGCCCGTCAGAATGCCAAGCAGCCCGCCCATGCAGACCTGAAGCGGCGTATGGCCGACGAGTTCCTTTGAGTTTTTCCTGATCAGACAGCGGCTGCTCCAGCTTGGCAAACAGGTCGATGAACTCGTTCAAAAGCTTCGCCTGCTTGCCCGTTTCGAGCCGGACGCCCATTGCGTCGTGCATGACGATAATCGCCACGATCACGCTGATGGCGAATGGAAACGAACCCAGCCCATATAAAATTCCCGCCGAGGTCGCCACGGCGCAGACCGTAGCTGAATGGCCGCTCGGCATGCCGCCGTCGCCGAAAATGCGCGTCAGATCCAGCGTATGGTGCATGAGCGCGTAAATAATCGTCTTCAAAACCTGCGCCGCTCCCCAGCCGACAAGGCCGCTGATCAGCACGCGGTTGGAGAGCAGTTCCTGAATTGCCTGCATGGTTCTCTTCCTTTCCGAAGTTTTTACAGAGTCGTAATTTCGACCGCCGGCAGTACAGCCTCGATCATATCCCGGCTTGCCAAACACGCGCTGTAGGCTGTCGCACTGCCGCAGGCGGTGCCGAGGCGGAGAGCCAAGGCATAGTCTTCCGTGTCCAGCAGCCCCGCAAGAAAGCCTGCCGTCACGCTGTCGCCCGCACCGACGGTGGAGACGACCGGCTGCGCGCTGCGGAGCCGTGCCCGGTAAACGCGCCCAGTTTCCGCCAACAGCAGCGCGCCGTCCGCGCCCATGGACACCAGAACGTTCCGCGCGCCCAGAGCCTGCGCCCGCTGCGCAAGCGCAAAGAACGCGTCCGGCGTTTGCGCCTGTTCGCCGAACAACTCGCACAGTTCCTCGCCGTTGGGCTTGATCAGCAGCGGTCGAAACGCAAGCGCTTCGCGCAGTGCCGCGCCGCTCGTGTCCACGACGGCGCTCACGCCGGCCTCCCGTGCAGCGGAAAGAAGTGCTGAAAACGCGCCCTGCGGACTTTTTTGCAGATTACCGCTGATGACAAGCTGATCGTCCGGGGTTAATCCGCGCAGGAACGCGCACAACGCATCAATGTCGTCCTGCGCAAGCGCGGGGCCGGAGGCGTTGAAGGCCGTCTCAGGACTGGTATTGATCTTAGTGTTGATGCGCGTCTGGCCGCTTTGCAGCCAGAACCAATGGCAGCTGCAGCCGGTGTCCGCCATGAGCGATTCAAGAAGCCGTCCCGTCGGCCCGGCCAGATACCCCAGCACGCACGATGGCTTTCCGAGCGTTTGCAGCATCAGCGAAACATTGATCCCCTTTCCGCCCGGCGCAAGCAGTTCGTGCCCGGAGCGGTTGATGCCGCCCACGCGCAGCGGCGCACGCAGATTCATATAATAATCGATATTGGGATTCGTCGTAACCGTGTAGATCATGATCCGCTTCTCCTGAAATGCCTGTTTTCCAAAAGTATACGAGTCCCGCGCAAAAAGTCAACGCCCGGCGGCGTGCCGGATGCCCGGTGCGTTGCTTTTTTTGCAAAAGCCTGCTATACTTGCTCTATCAAGGAAAAAGGGGGATTCCCTGTGAAGGATTTTTTCTGCCGCCTGTTTACGCCGTGGAAGGCAGGGTCGCAGTTTGACGCACCCGAAGCGTTTTATAGCTTCCTGCTTGGCCGGGACAAACTGCTCGGCACGATCCGGAACCTCTGCTTCGGCGCGGCGCTGGTGCTGCTGATCGTCGGCTATGCCGTCTCTGACGGGACGAGCGGGTATTCGATCGCCGATATCGCCAACCAGCCGTTCTACCTGATCGCCGTGGGTGTGATGGTGATCGCGCTGCTGCTGTCGCTGGTCATGATCCAGAACGAAAAAGAATTGCCGAGGGGGATGCGGCCGGAATGAAGCTGGAAAATCTGTCCGCGCTGTTTGAAAACGGCGCCTATATACGCTCGTCCTGCAAAAGGACGGCGAGACCATCTATAAGGACTTCGGCCGCGGCGTCGGCCCGGCGCTGCGGGTATTTGACGCACAGCCGGAACTTTTAAAGGGTGCACTTGTCTGCGACACCATCGTCGGCAAGGCTGCCGCCGCGATCTATATTTTGGGCGGTGCAGCGGGCGTTTATGCCGAGACGATGAGCGTCGCTGCTGCGGACTTTCTGATTGCGAACGGCGTGGACTGCGCCTGTGAGACGAAGACCGAGAAGCTTCTCAACCGCCAGGGGACGGGCCTGTGCCCGTTTGAGCAGGCCGTGCTGGAGCTGCAGAAGCCCGAGGACTGCCTGCCCGTCATCCGCCAGACGCTCGCGCGGCTGATGGCCGGAAAAATAATAAATAATATAAACCTATGCAACCAGCTTCTTCATTTCCTGTCTGTATGGATAGAACATATTTTATGCAGGAGGAACCGACATGAAAAAACTGCTTGCTTTTTTGCTGCCCTTTGCGCTGACGCTTAGTCTGACCGCCTGTGGTCCGCGCGACGAGCGGGAGGATGAGAATGCGCAGTATTCTGCAAAGCCCGTCATCTATCTCTACCCGGAAGAAGAACAGGACGAGACCTGCGACGCCAAGCCGGTCGCGTATCTGTACCCGCAGACGGAAACGGAGATAACGGTCCGGCTGGACTATGACGGAGAGCTGACGTGTACGTATCCGGCCTATACGGACGGCTGGACCGTCTCGGCCCGCCCGGACGGCACGCTGACGGACGAAGACGGCCAGACCTACCGGTATCTGTACTGGGAAGGCATATCGGAAACGGAATATGATTTCACATCCGGCTTCTGCGTGGCGGGAAGCGGCACGGCGGCGTTTCTGGAGGATGCGCTGGGGAAACTCGGCCTGAACCGCGCGGAGGCCAACGAGTTCATCATCTACTGGCTGCCGCGGATGCAGGAGAATGCCTATAACCTGATCGCCTTCCAGGACGAGGCCTATACCGAAAGCGCCCGGCTCACCATCACGCCGGAGCCGGACACGCTCATTCGCGTGTTCATGGCCTTCAAGCCGCTGTCCGCCCCGGTCGAAATCGCGCCGCAGACGCTCACAGCACCGGCACGCACCGGCTTCACCGCCGTCGAATGGGGCGGAGCGGCGTGCCGGTAACTGCATAAAAAATATCCCGCCAGGCGGGACGTACCGGAACAGCCTCCCCGGCAAATCGGGGAGGCTGTTCCGGCCTATATGGCGCGTCTGCACGGCTGGGCGCGGGAAACATTACAAATTGTTTCCGCAAGTTCACATAATCACAAAGATGCTGCATTTTGATGGAGGAAACGGTGAAAATATGTTCAAAATAAGCAAAAGTGTCCATTGACGAAAGCAAAGGAATCCGCTATGATTGTGACACTGGGATATAAGTCGTGTATTTCCCAGAAGGAGGAACTATGAAAAAGCTGATTCTCGTGCTGGCCGCGGCGCTGGCGCTCACGCTGCTGTGCAGCTGCGCAAAGCCGCTCCCGGAAGAGCCTGTGCAGGCTGACCCGGAGCCCGAGGCGCCCGCCGCCGTGCATGTCACAACCTTTACTGCCGATATTCTTTCGTCTGACAGCGATACGCTATCCGTCCGCCCCGCGGATGAAGATCCTGCGTTCGGCGCTGCGGAAGCAGTCACGGTCACGCTGGCCGACGGGCTTGTTCCCCACCGGCGCGGACGGCTGGCCCATCTCCGTGTCTGAATTGACGCAGGCGCTTCAGGTGGACATTACCTACCTTGGCGACGTTTCCGAATCTGACCCGCCGCAGGTGCTGGCTGTTGCCATCCGCGTCGTCCCGTCCGAAGAGCCGGCTGAGGACATTGTTACGCCTGCTGACCCGCAGCCTGTCGCGCCCGTCCCGGAAGAACCCGAAGCGGAACCGTTTGCCCCGGTTGAACTTCCCGCGCAGGATCCCGTCCCGGCAGAGATTCCCTACGACGGCATCACGCTCTACGGCTTCCAGAGCATCCGCACGGAGATCGTCCGCAGCGGCGAGGCCGATCTGGACGGCTGCGGTACGCCTGAGTCGGTTCAGCTGCTGCGCATCTGGGATCAATACGATCAGCAGTCGTTCGTGCTTCGCATCCAGAAGGGTTCGGACGTCTTCGACACCGGCTTTGAAGAGGCCGACGCCTCCTATCCTGCCAGCTTTAACGCCCATATCTGGCTGGCCGATCTGGATACGGACGGCTATCCGGAGGTCTACTTCAACGGCAATATGAACGGAGATCAATATGTGCTGAACGTCTGGTCGCTGAAGACCGGAACGCCGCAGCTGATCCCGTTTGAAGATCAGACCTTCATGGAGGCCGCGATCATCGGTGTCTCCGATAACAGTCTCCAGCTTGAGAGCACCCAGAACGTGCTCGGCTCGTACAGCGCCATCCGCGCCTATGCCCTGCACGACGATGTGCTGACACCGCTGGGCGACGCGTGGCAGATTGTTCCTGCAAACACAAGCTATTCCCGCATGACAGTTGTCATGGACATCCCTGTCACGCTGGACGACGGCACGCAGTCCGTCTTCGGCCCCGGCACCGTCCTTCAGGTCACGGGCACTGACGGAAAAAGCTTCGTTGATGTGATCACAAACGACGGCGTGACCGGCCGCATCGCGGTCGAACAGCCTGCCGGCGACTGGCAGTGGTATATCGACGGCAAGCCGGAACTGGAATACTTTGAACTCGTCCCGTATGCCGGATAAGGTGCTTGCAGATTTCGGCTGATTCCTGTATAATCAAAAAAGGGCGCTGCGGCTCTCCCGCAGCGCCCTTTTGTATGAAAGATGGTTGTTGTGATCGGTCGTTTGTGTCAAAAGCAGGCAGTCATATTGCCATCGCACCCGCCCCTTTCAGTTTTGGTTCGTTGATTTGATATCAATCCGTAATTAATTATACACAAAAT
>VOFC01004730.1_pt1 | contig 26123 bp, 31 predicted proteins | sample 5384161 | NCBI WGS metagenome assembly VOFC01 (sample SAMN12384722, study PRJNA508395) | human gut metagenome | isolation source: healthy gut B | host: Homo sapiens | reverse complement strand
AGGATGCCGCCGATCCAGGTTGGGCATGAAGAAGACAGTGCGGAAGAGGTTGGTGCCCTTGATGCCCCGGGTGAGCACCAGCACCCGTGGCAAAGGCGCAAACGCGTTGAGGACAGTGGACACCACGGTAGACGCCGCCGCCGCGTGAGGAAAGCCGAACGCGCGTGGAGGAACGTGGAATCCTGGAACACGCTGATGCTTAGTTCTGGATTGTCGTCACCCAGATCCTTCACGTCGTTTATTGTAAGCCCAAGTGCTGTTCTGGTAGAACACAGCCTTCTTGCCCACAAACTCAGCCACGGCGTCGTCGCCAGTCTTGAGGCCAGCAGCTTGGGGTCACAGGTGGAATCGGTGATGTACAGATCCCAAATCTGCTTTGTAGTTGTCCGGATAGGTGCCCTTGATGGCGTCGGTGGAACCAATGCCGTCTGCCTTTGTACTCATAGTAGATGGGCAGGTTTGCCAGATGGGTCTTGAAGCGCCAGTCGGAAGAGCTATCCATGCCGGCGGAGGTGAAAGCACCGTCCACGCCCAGCTCGGCCTTGCGTGCCTGGATGTCATCAGCGACGCTTCTTCAGGTCATCAAAGCCCTTGATGTCGTCCTGGGTGTAACCGGCGGCGCTCAGCAGCTCTTTGTTGTAGATGATGCCGTAAGTCTCGATGACGTATGCGATACTGGTAACGGCGTCGCCGTCTTTCAGGGCAAAGGAGTCACTGGGTCAGCTCGCCGTAGAGCTTGCTGTCGGACAGGTCCAGGCAGTAATCTTTCCAGTTGGCCAGACCCACAGGGCCGTTGACCTGGAACAGGGTGGGAGCTTCGCTCTTCTCCATCTCGCTCATCAGGGTGGTCTCGTACTGGCCGGAAGCGGCAGTCACGACGGTGACAGGCACGCCGGTCTCCTTGGTGTACTCAGCGGCCAGATCCTGCCAATCCTGATCTTGCTCGGGCTTGAAGTTCAGGTAGTAGACCTGCTGGACCGGGCAAGCGCCGGAAACGCCAGCAGCGGTGCTGGAAGCGAAGAAGAGGTTGCGGGTGCCCTTGACCACAAAGACCACGCTCCGCGACTGCTGGATCTTGAGCTGGCGGGCGTTGGTGTTGGGGACGAACCCGGCTTCCCGCATGACTTTTAAAACGTGCTCCTTGGTCTCGGGCCGCACGTCGGGGCGGTCATTGATGACGCGGGAGATGGTGCTGACCGAGCAGCCGCTGATGCGGGCGATATCTTTGATCGTCAGATTCGGCATGAATCGGTCGGAATCACTTTTGGCAATTTTGTCTAACAGATCAACCCGTCTTTGTGCAGGTTGATCTGCCGGGAAAGCAAAACTGAAGAATGTTCCCGGTAATTTCCGGGAATCATCAAAAACTCCGGGAAAACCGTACCGTTTTGTTACTTTTCACGGATAAAATTGGAAAAATCATACAGAAAAAATCCCGACACCGTGACCGATTTCTCGTCGGTACCGATGCCGGGAAGATCAAGGCTGCTTCCAGAAAGCGTTCAATGCTTCCGAGAGGGCCTGAGTGCTTTGCAGATATTGCAGGTGCCCCCAGTGACGGGGAACAGCCGGGTGTACTCGCTGCGGGCAAAGCGGTCATCCAGCAAAAGAACCACGCCTTTATCTTCGCTGGTGCGGATGACCCGCCCTGCCGCCTGTAAGACCTTGTTCATGCCCGGACAGCGGTAGGCGTAGTCAAAGCCGGTGCCGCCGGGGGCCGCGTCGTAATAGCGGCGGAGCATCTCCTGCCGGGGGTTCACCTGGGGCAGGCCCACCCCCACGATGGCGCACCCGATGAGGCGGTCCCCCGCTAAATCGACCCCCCCCCCGAAGATGCCGCCCAGCACCCCGAAGCCTAGCAGAGTCTTTTTCCGGGTGGGGCGCAAACCGGGCCAGAAATGCCGCCCGCCCGGCGTCGTCCAGTCCGCTCTCCTGTGCCAGCGTGGGGATGTCCGGGTAGCGGGCCGTGAAATCCTCGTACACCTGCCGCAGGTAGGCGTAACTGGGGAAAAACGCCAGATAGTTGCCCACTTTGCCTTTTTGCCATGGCCGCCAGCGCGTCGGAGAGGGGGCGGATGCTGGCCTCCCGGTCCCGATACCGGGTGGAGATGGAGGGCAGGCAGTAGAGCCCCAGGTGCTGGGGCGGGAACGCTTTCCAGCGCCACGGCCCGGGCGTCCGGGCAGCCCAACACATTCCGGTAGTAGCCCGGCGGGGTCAGCGTTGCGCTGAACAGGGCGGCGGCCCGTCCGCCGCTGAGGCTGGCGTCCACAAAGGGGGCCGGGTCCAGGCAGAGGATGTGGAGATCCAGCGCGCTGCCATAGGCCGTCAGCTGGGCGGTAAAGTGCTCGTCGTACCGTTCTGCCGCCCGCAGAATGTCCTGTACCTTAAAATAAAGGTCGAGCAAGGCTGTGTGGGCCTCGGCGTCCGGGTGCTGCTCCAGCCAGTCCTGCAGGGGAGCTGTCAGGGCCTGCAGGGGCTTTAACAGCCCGGCGGGCAGCTCCCGAAAAAAGACCGTGCCGTCCTCCGCAAAAAGCGGCTCCGGCAGCGCGAATGCGGTTTCCGCCTCCGGGGCGTCCAGCAGGCTGGTCTGTTTGGCCTCGGCGGGGCAGCTTCCGCGGGCAGGGCGCCGTGCCGGGGGCCAGCTCCGCCACAGCCCGCCGCGCTTCCAGAAAGGCCTTGTCAGCCTTGCGCAGGGCCGTTTTGAGGGCGCTTTTGCCCGGGCCCAGAGAGCGCTTGGCCTCGGTGAGGCTGGCCTTGGAAAAGCTGGCGGAGTACATGGCCCGGGCCCGGTCGGGCAGGTTGTGGGCCTCGTCGATGAGGAAGAGCCAGTCACCGGAGGCATCGAAGAAGCGGCGGAGCCTTACCACCGGGTCAAACAGATAGTTGTAATCCCCGATGACCACGTCGCACCACTCGCTCAGGTCCAGCCCCAGCTCAAAAGGGCAGACCGAGAATTTCCGGCCCGTTTCGGCCAGAACGGTCCGGTCAAAACAGCCGCTGCCGCCGTCCAGAAGGGCAGAGAGGGCCGTTTTGAGGCGGTCGTAATAGCCGTTGGCGTAGGGGCAGAGCTCCGGCAGGCAGGCGGGGCGGCCCTCGGCGTCCCTGCACAGACAGGCTTTCTCCTTGGCCGTCAGGGTCACGCTGCGCAGGGCCAGCTCCGGGGCTGAGGCCCGCAGCCGGGCAAGGGCGTCCTCGGCAGCGGCCTGGGTGGTGTTGCGGGCCGTGAGGTAAAAGAGCTTTTCGCCGTGGCCCTCGCCCATGGCTTTCAGGGCCGGGAAGAGGGCGCTCATGGTCTTGCCGATGCCGGTGGGAGCCTGGCAGAAGAGCCGGGCCCCGCCTTTGCCGCCCGCCTTGCAGGCCCGGTAGATTTCCCCAGCAAGAGCCCGCTGCCCGGGCCGGTATGTTTCAAAGGGGAAGCGCAGGGCGTTCAGACTGGCAGCCCGGCGGGTGTCCCAGTCCAGCTGGCGCCGGGCCCAGGGGGCGTACTGCCGCAGCAGATCCTCGAAGAACGCGTCCAGTTCTCCCTGCGTGAAATGTCGGGGAAACCGGATGATCTCGTCGGTGTCGATCTGGTAATAGGTCAGCCGGACATCCAGCCGGGGCAGGCCCTGCTGTTTGGCATAGATGGCCCCGTAGACCATCCCCTGTGCCCAGTGGCAGGGGTTGCCGTCCTCCTGAATTTCGTCCGTGGGGATGGCGGTGGTTTTGATCTCGTCGATGACGGTCACGCCGTCCTCGCTCTGGAAAATGCCGTCGGCCCGGCCCTCGATGGTGAACGGGATGCCGTCCACCTCCCGGGTTTCGGAGAGGAAGACTTCCGCCTGATAGCCCTCCCCGGCGGCCTTTTGAAGCTTGCGGTGGATGCGGGCCCCCTCGTTGGCCCGGTCGAACCCCGCAAAGCGGCTGTCGATGCTGCCCGTCCGTAATAAAAACTCTACCAGCTCCCGCACTGAGAGCTTTACTTCAGCCATCCTGTTTTCCTCTTACAACAACATAACATCTGCTGCAAAGCAGCAAATCAGCGAAGCTGGAAAATTTGGACAGAGATCTTCACGCGAATGCGTGAATCTCCCAAATTTTTCAGTGTAGCAAACATAAATGGGGTTATTAGGGGCGAGCAGCCCCTGATTCGTGCCCCGCGCCTCGAAACTAGCGGCCCTTTTTTCTGGTTCTCTTTTGGGGACAAAAGAGAACATATCCTCATAGTTGCAGCATCTCAGCGCATTTCTGCACCTCTGCATTGACGGCCTCAAAATCCACCGCCGCGCGGTAGTAGGTTTCCAGCTCATCGTGGCAGCTTTTGGCCTGTGCCATCAGGGCAACGGCCTGTTCCAGCAGCTCGTTGGCGGCCCGCTCGTTGAACCGCAGCCGGGCCCGGCACCGGGCCAGATTCTCCCGGTCCAGGAAGCGGGTGCACCGCACGGCCTGCACGCCGGGCAGCTGCACCGGGTGCCAGCTGTTGTCCGTGAGGAACGCCAGCCGCAGGGAAGGGATGAGAATGTGGTCGATCTTATCCTCCGGGTGCATGGCACAGGGGCAGGTGATGATGTGATACCCCCGGGCCAGCGCTTCGGCCCGGATGAGTTCCAGCAGCAGCCGGGAGACGGCCCCGTAATCGTCCCGGAAGACGATGCAGCGGTCGGCCAGAGCCTGCACGGTGCCCTTGTAAAAGACCATCCCCTTGGGGGGTGATGGCCGAGAGCAGACGCAGCTCCTCGCTGGGGGAGCAGTCGTCCGGGCACCGGGGCAGCACCCGGGTGCAGAGCCGCTTGACATAACGGCGGACTTTTTCAAAGTTGGTACTGCAGGCCTCGGCCCGGCGGCTGTCCAGCAGCAAACTCCCGGCGGAGGCTACATATCGCGCGGCCCGGGCCCAGCTGCAGCTGCGCGTTGCGCCGGAACAGGGCTTTGACTTCCTCGCGGTGGGGAGCCAGGGCCTCGGCCCGGATGGTGTGATAGAGGCTGACAACGATCTCGTCGGCCCCCGGGGCGTCCGGTTCCAATACATGGGGCGCGGTGGCGTCCACGATGGCGGCCCGCTGCCCCAGAAACACCACCCCGTCCAGACTGTCCGGGTCACTGGCGCAGTGCACCCGCTCAATGGACTGGCCCTGCTGCTCGGCCTTTTGGGCCAGCTGCTTCATCAGGGTGGATTTGCCGCAGCCTGGCCCGCTTTTGATGAGATACATCTGCATCCCCGGCTCCCGCCGCAGGGGCTCAAAATAGCCTTTGAACCCGGCGGGCGTGGTGGCTCCGAGGAAGAAATCAACGGTTTTGCTCGTGGTCTGCATCATGAGAGAACACCTCGCTTTTGCTATAAAGCTATGCAAAAGCGGGGCGGATTGTGTTTCCTCCATGGATCAGTAAGTGTGCTCGCACACCTGCCCGATCTTCTCCCGCAGGGCCAGGAAATCCGCAAAGGCGTCCGGTTTATTCTGCTTCTGGCGGAGCAGGGCGGCGGGGTGGAACGTGCCCATGAACCAGATGCCGCCTTTTTTCAATAAAGGTGCCGTGCTCTTTGGTCACGGAGAAATCCGCCCGGATCATCCGCTGGGCGGCAATGCGGCCCAGGCAGACCACGATCTTGGGCTGCAAGATGCGGAACTGCTCCCGCAGCCAGGGCATACAGGCCTCGCTCTCGGCCGGGAGCGGGTCGCGGTTCTGGGGCGGGCGGCACTTGACGATGTTGGCGATGTAGCAGTTCTGGTTCCGGTCCAGGTCGATGGCAAACAGGTATTTATCCAGCAGCTGGCCGCTGCGGCCCACAAAAGGCAGGCCCTGCTCATCCTCGTTCTGGCCGGGACCCTCGCCCACAAACAGCACTTCGGCCGTGGGTACGCCCTGCCCGAACACCACGTTGGTGCGGGTGGTGTGCAGCGGGCAACGGGTGCAGGAGAGGCATTGGGTGCGTAACGTTTCAAGATCCATAGCTTCGTTCCTTACTCTTTATAAAATGACAAAAAGCAGACAGTCCGGGAACTGCCTGCTGTCGGTTCAATCGAATAGATCGGTGTGGCTGCCGGTGCGGAAAAAGAAAGAGGATCAAGTCTTCCCCATCGACACGATAAACGAGAAGCCAGTCCGGCCGGATATGACATTCGCGAAAGCCGATATAATCACCGGTCAGGGCATGGTCACGGTTTTTGTCCGGCAGGCTGCCCGGCGGCAAGCTGATCGACGATGGCGTTGAGCGCATCCAGATCAAGGCCGCGTTTGGCAGCGAGCTTGAGGTCTTTCTTGAATCGGTTGGAAAGGACGACTTCAAGCATCCGTCAGCACCTCATTCATGGCGTCCTTGAAGGAAGCATAGCGCTTATACTTTTCTGGGCGTGCTTTCATCTCGACATACTCGTTCAGCGCGGCTGCCGTTTCTGCATTGGGATTCTCCCGAGTGACAGCAAAGGGAAGGCCCTGGACACGGAGAGACTGCTTGAGAAAAAGAGTGATCGCGGTGGAAAGGTCAATGCCGAGGTCTGCAAAAAGCTCCTGACTCGAGCGCTTCAGCTCCGGGTCAAGACTGATGTTCGTGCTGGTTTTTGCCATATCGAAAACCTCCATACAAGTATTCTATGATCAATATAGCATATTTGAGAGAAATGTCAACATGTTATGCGCATGATGTGCATGCAAAATATAGAACGGAAAAAGAAAGAGGTTATAGCCCGTAAAACAGTTCGACGGGGGAAGATCGTCTGTTTCTTAACAAATTAAATGACAAACATTTCACAAACCTGTGATGAATTTCTGGAATTAATATACCACAAAATTGCGGTTTTGTCTTGAAGTTTTCTGACTCTGTGCTAGAATAAAAAGGAGGGCGCTCCTGTGCGCCCAGGAAAAATTGCAAAAGTTATTTCGGAGGTAATCACAATGGCTGATATGTTTGCACCGCTGGTAGCCCAGCTGAAAGCGAACCCCAAGACGATCGTTTTTACCGAGGGCAATGACCCCCGCATCCTGGAGGCCGCAAGCAAGCTGCTGGCTGAGGGCGTGCTGAAAGTGGTTATGGTCGGCAATGAGGCAGAGTGCAAGGCTGCCGCTGCTGCTGGCAACTATGATATTTCCGCTGCCGAGATCATCGACCCTGAGAACTACGCAGGCTTCGATGAGATGGTCAACACCATGGTCGAGCTGCGCAAGGGCAAGCAGTCCGCTGAGGAGTGCACTGCTCTGCTGAAGAAGTCCAACTACTTCGGCACCATGCTGGTCAAGATGGGCAAGGCTGACTGCCTGCTGGGCGGCGCTACCTACTCCACCGCTGATACCATCCGCCCCGCTCTGCAGCTGGTCAAGACCAAGAAGGGCGCGCATCTGGTGAGCTCCTGCTTCATCCTGGACCGCGACTGCGGCGAAGAGGGCCTGAAGCGCATTGCCATGGGCGACTGCGCTGTCAACATCGACTACACCGATACCGTGGACAAGGTTACCGGCGAGGTCAAGGTCTCTGCTTCCGCAAAGCTGGCTGAGGTGGCCATCGAGACCGCCAAGACCGCAAAGCTGTTCGGCATCGATCCGAAAGTGGCTGTCCTGAGCTTCTCCACCAAGGGCTCCGGCAAGGGCGGCACCGTTGCTCTGAGCCACGATGCAGTCATCAAGGCTCAGGAGATGGACCCCGAGCTGGCTGTGGACGGCGAGCTGCAGTTTGACGCTGCCGTTGCTCCCGAGGTCGCTCAGGTCAAGTGCAAGGGCAGCAAGGTCGCTGGCCAGGCCAACACCTTTATCTTCCCCTGCATCGAGGCCGGCAACATCGGCTATAAGATTGCTCAGCGTCTGGGCGGCTTTGAGGCTTACGGCCCCATCCTGCAGGGCCTGAACGCCCCCATCAACGACCTGTCCCGCGGCTGCAACGCCGAGGAGGTCTACAAGATGAGCCTGATCACTGCCTGCCAGTCCTGATTGATTACCTGCTAGACGGATATCAGAGCCCCGCCGGAGTTTTTCCGGCGGGGCTCTTTTGCTGCCCTCTTGCAATCTGCCCCAAAGTATGATACAATAACCAAGCACATCAAAGATGTGTCATGTCGGACAGCGCCTGCTGCGTGGTTCGGCATACGGATGCGGGCCCTGTACGATGGGGCCGCTGTGAACCAGGTCAGGTGGGGAACCAAGCAGCCTTAAGCGGCGCGCCCCGTGCGTTTCAGTCAGCCTGCATCCGTATGCCGAGTTACGCAAGGCGGGGGTCAAACCCCGTCAGCGCTGTCCGATTTTTTATTGTCAAAGGAGGAGAGCCGGATGTATCGCGCGTTGTACCGCAAGTGGAGACCCCAGCGGTTTGAGGATGTGGTAGCCCAGCACGGCACGGTGACCGCGCTGCGCAACCAGGTGGCCGCCGGGCGCGTTGGCCACGCCTACCTGTTTACAGGCGTGCGCGGCACGGGCAAGACCACCTGCGCCAAGATCTTTGCCAAGGCGGTCAACTGCCTCAACCCCCACGACGGCGACCCCTGCTGCCAGTGCTCTATCTGCCGCGGCATCGACGACGGCAGCATCCTGGACGTGGTGGAGATGGACGCGGCCTCCAACAACGGCGTGGACGATATCCGCGGCCTGCGGGATGAGACGGCCTACACCCCAGCGAGTGCCGGTATAAAGTATATATCATCGACGAGGTGCACATGCTCTCGACGGCGGCGTTCAACGCGCTGCTCAAAACGCTGGAGGAGCCGCCCGAGCACGTCATCTTCATCCTGGCCACGACCGAGATCCAGAAAGTGCCGGAGACCATCCTCTCCCGCTGCCAGCGGTATGATTTTGCCCGCATCGTCCCGGAGGATATTGCCCGGCGGGTGGAGTACATCGCCGGGGAGGAGCACCTGCAGCTGACCACCGAGGGTGCGGAGCTCATCTCCCGCCTGGCGGATGGTGCCATGCGCGATGCGCTGTCCATCCTGGACACCTGCGCGGGTGTGACCTCCCAGATCGACGCCAGCGTTGTCCGCAAGATGGCGGGCGTGACCGACAGGAGCTACCTGTTCCGCATCTCGGACGCCATTGCCGCCCAGGATGGCGCCACGGCGCTGGCCTGTCTGGCCCAGCTGCGACAGCAGGACTCGGTGGACATCAAGCGGCTGACGGATGAGCTCATTGCCCACTACCGGGCCCTGATGCTGGCGGCCCTGCCCGGCGGGCAGGCGCTGCTGACCGGTGTTTCGCCCGAGGAAGAAGCCCTCTATCTGCAAAAAGGCCCGGCGCTGGGCCAGCGGGAACCCATCCGGGCCATCCGGCTGCTGGGCAACGCGCTGGAGCACATGGCCCGCGGCAGCGACCAGCGCATTGAGCTGGAACTGGCACTGGTCAATCTGGCAGAGCCGCTGCAGCCCGTGGCGCAGCCGATACAGGCCGTTCCGGCCCGTGCCTCTGCCGCCCCTGCTCCGGAAGCCCTCGGCCCTTTGCGGCCGCACAGGCCCAGCCGCAGCCCTTTGTGAGCGCCCCTGCGGCCCCGGTGCAGCAGACTCCGGTCGCCCCGGCCCCGGTGGTTCCTGCCCCGCCGCCCCGCAGGAGCCTGCCCCGGCCCCTGCCGTACAGGAGGAAGCTCCTCCCATCCCCGAAGAGCCGCCGGTGCAGGAGAGTGCCGCCGCCCTCCCGTGGGAAGAGCCCGCGCCGCCCATGCCGCTGGCCGAACCGGTTCCGGAACCGCCCGCAACGCCTGCCCTGGCTCCCATGCCGCAGCAGCCGAAAGCGGACTGCGCGGCAGATCCCGCCCTTGACCGGCCCCGCAAAGGTGGCGGCTGCCGGCATCAATCCCTTTGACAAATGGAGCGAGGTCATCCATCTGTTACAGGAAAAAAAGACCCCATGCTCTATACCTACCTGAAAAAATCCAAGGCTTACTTTGATGGTACTCGGGTGCTGATCGACGGCGGTAAGACGTTCCGCGATTTCATCCGGGCCAACAAGGACAGCCAGAAGCTCATCAAAAAGCTGATCGCCCAGGTGTCCGGTGTGGCAGTGCCCATCGGCCCCTATGAGCCCAAAGCGGCAGGGAAGACCGCCTCCAATGCGGAGGAGTCCCTGCACAAGCTGGAGCAGTTGGGGCTCGATGTCTCCATTGAGGACACCGATCGCAAGAAAAAAGCATAAAATAACATTTTAAAGGAGAAATGATCATGAAAGCAAGAATGCCCGCAGGCTTTGGCCGCCCCGATGTGAACGCCCTGATGCGTCAGGCTCAGAAGATGCAGGAAGGACATGAAGGCAAAGCAGGCCGAACTGGAAGCTGCTGAGTACACTGGCAGTGCTGCCGGTGAAATGGTCACGGTCAGGATGAATGGCAAGCACGAGGTGCTGTCCATCAAGATCAAGCCCGAGGCCGTGGACCCGGACGATGTGGAGATGCTGGAAGACCTGGTGGCGGCTGCCATCAACGCCACGGTCAAGCAGGTGGACGAGACCGCGGAAGCCGAGATGGGCAAGCTGACCAACGGCATGAACATTCCCGGCCTCTGATCCGGGAGGGAACGCAATGGGTTACAATGCAGCCCCGCTGGAAAAGCTGATCGAAGAGTTCAGCAAGTTCCCGGGGATTGGCCGCAAGGGTGCCACCCGGATGGCATATCAGGTACTGAGCATGTCGGATGAAGACGCTGCAGCTCTGGCAGGTGCAATCCAGGGTGCTCACACCAAGCTTCATCGCTGCCGCATCTGCCAGAACTATACGGAGGCAGAGCTTTGCCCCATCTGTGCCAGCACAAAGCGGGATCCCTCTGTCATCTGCGTGGTGGAAACCCCCGCGATGTTCAGGCATTTGAGCGCACCCGGGAATACCACGGCCTGTATCATGTCCTGCACGGCCTCATCAGCCCCATGGACGGCATCGGCGTGGAGCAGCTCAGCGTCAAGGAGCTGCTGGCCCGCCTGGGCGACGGCACGGTGAAAGAGGTCATCATGGCCATGAACCCCACCGTGGAGGGCGAGGCCACCGCCATGTACCTGGCCAAGCTCATCAAGCCCATGGGCATCAAGACCACTCGCCTGGCCTACGGCCTGCCGGTGGGCGCCAGCCTGGAGTACACCGATGAGACCACCCTGTACCGGGCCCTCTCTGGCCGCGGGGGAACTGTAAGGCACGGAAAATTTGGGAAAGTGTTACACTTTCTTCAAAATCCACCCTTGCAAAACCGTGGGAATATGATATACTACAAAAACGAAGCCAGACCAGAAGAAAGGAGGCGCACCCATGGCACCGACGAAAGAACGTCCGGCAACCAAGACCATTGCCACCAACCGTGAGGCGCGCCACGAGTATTTTGTGATGGAAGCGCTGGAGACCGGCGTGGAACTCAAGGGCACCGAGGTCAAGAGCTTACGGGCCGGAGGCGTCAACCTGAAAGACAGCTGGGTCGATATCGAAGACGGCGAGCTGCTGGTCAAGGGAATGCACATCACTCCCTACGACCACGGCAACATCTTCAATCAGGACCCGCTGCGGGTGCGGCGTCTGCTGGCGCACAAGAGCGAGATCCGGCGGCTGCACCAGCAGTGCAAGCTGCAGGGGTACACCCTGGTACCGCTCTCGCTTTACTTCAAGCATGGCCGCGTGAAGATGGAAGTGGGCCTGTGCAAGGGCAAAAAGCTCTACGACAAGCGCGCCGACGCCGCCCAGCGGGACGCCAAGCGTTCCATTGACCGGGCGGTCAAATCCAACGGCCAGTATTACTAAACTTTTTCAGGCAGCTTTTCCTGCCAGGAACATTCGCTTTATCAGCACGCCGCAAGGTGTGCTTTTATGGGGCGTAAAGGTTTCGACGGGGGAGGGAGGCCTGGGCAGCGGGTAGCAGCAGGGGAACTGCTCTATAACTCCTCCAAAAATTAACTGACAACAATAATTATCAGTTGCTCGCAGCCTGAGTGCTGCGCGTTCCGCCCACTCTTGTGTCGTGTGGGGTCGGGGCGTCCTTTAGACACAGCACCTGAACGGACTTAAGCTTTGCGGACCGGCAGGAACTCATGAAGCTACCAAAGCGTTAGCCTGACGATCGGCGTGACGCGGCGGGAATGTTGTAGATCGCCTGCACCCGGAGACACCTGCGCTGAACTCTTTTCGGACATGGGTTCGACTCCCATCGCCTCCACCAAATGAAAAATCCCTCTGAGCATTAGCTGGGTGTTCGTAAAACAGTTTTCGAGAAATGACATGGCAACTGCCTGTCAGGATTGGTTACGAGTACCCCTAGGCCGAGGAAGCATCAAGTCCCATGTCCGCACCGTTAAGGTGTTGGGCATGGGGCTTTTTGCATATCGGGATTCTGTACACCTCTATCAAGGTGTAACACACTAGACTTTGTACCAAAGTCGTGTGCCAAGGGTGCTGCGCCTTCTTTGGAATCCCTGCTCACATCGCCTGTGGGCGATGTGGATTCGCCGCACAGAAGAGCTCCACAAAAGTGCACCCCGGCTGTTTGCGGCGAGGAAAAGGCGCTTCTGCGGAAGTGTAATAACCCACTATGACACTTTCATCCCTGCGGTCTGCAAAGTGTAGTGGGCTCTCCGAGGGGAAACGGCTGTATAGGGTGCGCTTCCGGGCAAATCGCTGCGTACGTGCGTACCAATCTCTCGTACGCACGTACGCAGTAAAACGGCTAAAATCTCCTATATAGGGGTGTTCTCCGTAATGGAATCATTGGCGGTGGTTTCCTCGGATCTCGAGGTCGTGCATGGCGAGGTAGAAGCCGCTGCCGAGTTCCTCAAGGGACTGGATGGCTTCGAGGCGCTGCTTCGCCTGCTTCGTCGTGGCGCCCGATGGCGGGGTGAGCAGGTAGGCGTAGGCCTGATGGTGGCTTCGGCCGACGCGGCCGCGCAACTGATGGAGCTGTGCGAGGCCGAGCTTGTCAGCCCGCTGCATGATGATCGTGTTGGCGGTCGGGACGTCGATGCCCGTCTCGATGATGGTCGTGCAGAGGAGCAGGTTGTAGCGCTGCTGGTAGAACTCGCGCATGATGTGCTCAAGCTCGCGCTCGCTCATCTGTCCGTGCGCGACGGCGATGCGTGCTTCGGGAATCAGCGTGGCGAGCTGCTCGCGACGGTTCTCGATCGTCTCCACCTCGTTGTGCAGGAAGTAGACCTGGCCGCCGCGCTTGAGTTCGCGGATGACGGCCTCGCGGATGAGGCCCGGCTCCTCGGCGTGCACAAAGGTCTTGACTGCCAGACGGCGCTCGGGGGCTGTCGCGATGACGGAGAAGTCGCGGATGCCTTCGAGGCTCATCGAGAGCGTGCGCGGGATCGGCGTGGCCGTGAGCGTGAGGACGTCGACCTCGGCGCGCAGCTTCCTGAGCGTCTCCTTCTGGCGAACGCCGAAGCGGTGTTCCTCGTCGATGATGACGAGGCCGAGGCGCTTGAAGGACACCTTGTCGGTAAGAAGCTTGTGCGTGCCGATCACGATGTCGACCGTGCCGTCGGCGATGCCTTCGAGCGCCTTCGTCGTCTCTTTGCCCGTTCTGAAGCGGGAGAGCTCGGCGACGCGCACGGGCCAGGGCGCGAATCGGTCGCGGAAGGTCTGGGCATGCTGCTCGGCGAGCAGGGTCGTCGGGCAGAGCACGGCCACCTGCCGGCCCGCCGAGACGGCGACGAAGGCCGCGCGCAGCGCGACTTCGGTCTTGCCGAAGCCCACGTCGCCGCAGACAAGGCGGTCCATCGTCTTGCCCGTCGTCATGTCGTTGAGGACGGCGCCGATGGCGGCCGCCTGGTCGGGCGTCTCGTCGAATGCAAAGCCCTCGCAGAAGGCCTCGTAGTCGCTGATGTCGATGGGGAAGACGACGCCCTTGCGGGTCTCGCGCAGCGCATAGAGGTGCAGGAGCTCGGCCGCCGTGTCGCGGACCTGCTCGGCCGCCTTCCTTCTCGCCTTTTCCCAGTCGCCGCGTCCGAGAGCGTGCAGCGGGGCGTTCTCGGGATCGGCGCCCGAGTAGCGCGAGATGAGGTGGAGGTTGGCGATCGGCACGAAGAGCTTGGCCTCGTTCTTGTAGTCGATGCGCAGAAGCTCGGCCTCTCCGTCGGGCGTGTCCATGTGCACGAGCCCCTGATAGCGGCCGATGCCGTGCTCGAGGTGCACGACGGCATCCCCAATCTTGAGTTCGGAGACGTCGCGCACGATCATTTCGATGTTGGTCGACTGGCGGTTGCGGCGCAGACGCGAACGCCTCGGGCTGGCGGCATAGAGCTCGGTTTCGGTGAGGATCGCCGTACCGGGATTCTCAAGGAGGCTGCCCGCAAAAGAGCGGCGCGGCCGCAAGGCCCACGGGCGCGTCGCCCGCGAGGAAGTCCGCCCAGTTTTCGTACTCCGTGAATTCGAGGCCCGACGCCCTGAAGAGCTCGCCCATCGTGCCCATGCGGCCCACCGAGGTCGCAACGATGAGCGTGCGGCGGCCCCGCGTCTTCTCGGTCGTCGTGAAGGCGATGAGGTTCGAGACGGGGTTCTGGCTCTTGCGGTCGACCGCAACGCCCTTGAGGGCGAGCGCGGCTTCGGGGGCTCCCTCGCGCCTGAAGGTGAAGCGCGCGAACTTCGAGAGGCTCGTGAAGAATGCTTCGGGCGTGAGCCAGAGCTCCTCGGGCTTCATCGCGGGACGGTCCGCGTCCGTTTCGAGCATGCGCTGGCGCGAGAGCGTCTCCTTCATGAAGCCAGCAAGCGCGGTCTGCACGTCGCCCACGAGCACGACGCGCGTGCCCGCCGACAGATAGTCGGCCAGCGTGGCCGTCTGCTCGAAAAAGAGCGGCAGATAGTATTCGATGCCCGGCGGCAGGACCCCGTTGCCGATGTCGCGGTAGACGAGGCTTTGCCCGGATCGCCTGCAAAGCGCGTGCGCCAGCGCTGCCTGAAGCCCGTGACGGCCTCGGGCGTCACGGGGAACTCGTGGCCCGGAAGCAGCCTGATCGTTGACGGCCTCCATGGAGCGCTGCGTCTCGACGTCGAACCAGCGGATCGACTCGATCTCGTCGTCGAAGAGGTCGAGGCGGAAGGGCCTGTCGGAGCCCATCGGGAAGACGTCGATGATGCTGCCGCGAACGGCGAATTCACCCGCCGCGAGCACCTGCTTGACGCCTGCGTAGCCTGCGGCGGCGAGGTTCGAGCGAAGGCCCTCGACCGAGAGCGTGTCGCCGGGACGGAAGAAGAAGGTGTTCGCGCCCACGTAGGCGACGGGCGCCATGCGCTGGGCGGCCGTGACGGCGGAGGCGATCACGACGTCGAGGCCCTTCGTGCCCGAGGTCATGCGGTAGAGGGTCTCAAGGCGCTCGGAGACGATGTCCTCCTGCGGGGAGAGCACGTCGTAGGGGAGCGTCTCCCAGTCGGGGAGGCTTCTGACGCCGAGTTCGGGACTGAACCAAGGGATCTCCTGCCCGAGCCTCACGGCGTCGAGCGGATCGGCGCAGATGACGAGGAGTCTTTCATGCCTTGTGCGGCACTTCTCGGCCATCTGCGAGAGCGCGAGCGCGTCGGGTGCCGCCGTGCCGATGGGCAGCGCGTACCTGTCGCCGGGCCCGAAACGGAAGATGTCTTCGGAAATCAGGTCTGGGATTGCGCTATTGGACATGTGTGGGCTCCGTTTTTGTGTCTTGAGTCGGAAGTGACGATAGCACAAACCAGAGGACTCTCAGAGGGCGGTCGACAGGCGAGGGGCGACACCTTTCGGCCGATATGCCGTAGGATTAGGTGAAGGCCGCCCGATCCGCGAGCGGCCGATGGAGGCCCGACCATGCTGAGAGCTCATCGATGCAGACGTTATGCGGCGCGCTTGAAGGAACTCATCCGCTGCACGCCCGTGGATCCGCTTCTTCTCACCGAGGGAGAGGTGACGGACCTTGCGTGCCTTCACGCCGACAGCACGCGCCCGACGGCCGGCGAATGCCTCCTTCATGACGACAGGTCTCCCGTCCTCCTTCTCTCTCCCTTCATCCCGCTCCCGAGACTCTATGGGACGAGGACCTCGCGCTTCTCACGCTTCTTCTCGAGCATTTCGGCCTTCGTCCGAGCATGGAGACGGGGCTTGCGCTCTATACCGCAGTCCTCTGCCGAAGCGCGGGCTTCACCGACTGCCCCGAATTCGAGGGTTTCGAGCGCCCCGCACTGCCCGAGGGCGCCGACCTCGGCACGCTGCTTGTCGATTTCCTCTATCCCGAAAGCAAAAATCCCGGCGTCTGGGAGACGCCGGGATTCGGAGTGCAGGATGCGGCGGAGTTCGCCGCGGGCTAGACCTAGAAGCGGTACTGACCCTGGATGCCGATGATGTAGGCATCAAGCTTGCGGAACTTGCCGATTTCCTCATGCTTGGAGTTGTAGAGGCTGCGTTCATGCACGCCGTGCAGGTGAGCGAAGCCCACGTCCGTCTGGAAGTCCTTCGTCCAGTGGAAGGAGGAGCCGATGGCGAACCACCAGCGGTCGGCGTCGGGAATCGTGCCGGTACGCGTGTACTTGTCGTCGATCGTGGACGTTTCGTAGGCGATGCCGCCGCGCAGCGTCCAGAAGCTGTTGATGCGGGCGTCGTAGCCGACGGAGTAGAGGTACGTGTCCTTCCAGTTCTTCGGGGAGGAGAAGTCTTTGTGCTCGGTCTCGATCGTCAGGGCCTTGAAGCTCGACCAGTCGGCCCAGCGCATGGTGCCGTAGAGGCTCAGCCAGTCATTGACGTCCCAAGCGGCGGAGAGCATGGCCCAGGCGGGGGCGTCCATGGAGACCTGAGCGTCCATGGAGGTCGGAAGCCCGGCAAGCGACTTTTTCGGTTGTGAGCGTACCGTTGACCGTGTGCCCCCACGGCGGAGCGGTAGGAGGCACCGATGCGGACGCTTTCAACAGGCGTCCACATCAAGCCGACGTTCCAGCCCCAGGCATCGCCGGAGACCTTCGTGTAGGCCATGCCCGGCTTTAGTTGTTGAAGTTGGGGATGCTTGTCCCAGTTGAAGCCGAGGTCGGCCTTCACGTACTGGTAGGAAATGCCGGCACCGAGCGAGACCTTGTCGGAGAGCTTCCAGGCAAAGGACGGGTTGAAGTCATAGACCTCGATCTTGGCTTCCGTGCCTTCGCCGGACTGCTCCCAGTCTTCACCGTATTCGGTGGAGAGGCCGAACGGCACCGTGAAGCCGAAGCCGATCCAGGTCACGTCGTTGATCTGGTGCGAGATGAAGAGGTTGGGCACGGCTTCGGCGTGCTTGCGGCCGTTTTCGTCATGGATGGAGCCGCCGTCCTTGGCGTTGTAGTCGAGATTGAGGCCGACGCCGACGAAGCCGAACTGGGCCTGCGTGCCCGTGTGAAGCGTCATCGTGGCGGGGTTGTAGTAGAGGCCCTGAGACGTCAGTGCCGTCGACACCCATGCCGGCGTAGGCGCGGCCGAGACCGAGCGGACTGCTCCGTCAGCTGGAAGCCGCCGGCAACGGCGGCGGCAGCGGCGGCGCGGATGAAATTCTGATGCAAGATCTGCTCCTGGTATGGATTGGAGTGCGCGACACATGTCGCTTTTCGGGCTTTTTATGCGTGTTTTCCCGAACGAGGTGTGCACCCTAACACATTGCAACAGAGTTTTAGAAGCGGGCTAATCCGTCAGCATGATGAGTCCCCTGAAGACGAAAAGCACCGTCAAGCCCTCTGGGAGGGGTTTTCGGTGCTTTTTAATCCTGAAGGACTACCTTAGAACAGGTACTGCATCTGGGCGGAGAAGATGTAGGAGTCGAGCGACTTGAATTCGCCGATCTTCTTGCCGCCGACCTTGTCGTAGAGGTCGGTGTCGCCGACGCCCTTGATGTAGGTGGCGCCGAAGTCGAACGTCAGGTTGTCCGTGTACTTGTAGGAGGCGCCGCCCGAGAACCAGACGCGGTCGGTGTCGGGAATGACGGCCATGCGGTACTGGTTTTCAACAGGCCCCTGGTCGTAGGCCACGCCGCCGCGGACAGTCCACTGGCCGTTGAGCTTGTAGTCGGCACCGACGGAGAAGAACCACGTGTCGTCCCAGTTGTTTTCGACGACGGTGGTGCCGAGCTTGGTGCCGGCAAGGTCAAGGTTCTGGACGTTGAGAGAGCGGAAGTTGGACCACTTGGACCAGCGGGCCGTACCGGAGAGGCGCAGGGCGTCAGTGGCCTCCCCACGTGGCGGAGAGCGTGACCGTGTCGGGCGTCTTGATGCGGACTTCCATGTCGCTTCGCAGATTGCTCACGCCGGGGGCATAGGGGGAACATTGCTGAGGGTCGTATGGCCGTCGGCGTTGTGAGCGATGTGCGAGCGGTAGGCGAGACCGAGGCGGACGGTCTCGACAGGTTGGAACATCACGCCCACGTTCCAACCCCAGGCCCAGCTGTCGCCCTTGACGTTGGAGTTGATTGTATGGCCGTTTTCGCTAACGATCCTGCCGGAGCCAAGCTCGGCCTTGGCGTACTGGAGCGAGACGCCGCCGCCGACGCTGAGTTTTTCATTGACCTTCCAGGCCAGGTTCGGGTTGATGTCGAAGGTGAGGATCATGGACTCGGTGCCGCGCTCCCTGCCTTCCCAGCCCTCGCCGAATTCCGTGCCCATGCCGTAGGGGACGGTGAGGCCAAGGCCGGCCCAGAGGCTGTCGTTGATCTGGTGCGTGATGAAGCCGGCGGGAATGATCTGGCCCTTGAGACGGCCGTTTTCGCTCTGGCCGGAGTCGCCTTCGTAGTCAAGATTGACCGCAACCCAGGTGCCCGTCGCCTGCATGCGCGTGCCGGAGAGAAGCGTCATGCCGGCGGGATTGTAGTGAACGGCGGAAAGGTCGTCACCCACGACGCCGGCGCCGGCCATGGCACGGCCCATCTGGATGGCGGACTGCTCGGGAGAGCTGGAAGCCAGCGGCGTAGGTCTGGGTGGCAAAGGCGCCGGCAACCATCATCGCAGCGGCGGCAATCTTGAAAGTCGGGTTCTTCAACGGAAAACTCCTGTCAATTGAAAGTCTGAGCGAGGCGTCCCGCGACGGGCGCCGTCGAAAAAAATGAATTGAGGGAATTTTGAAGAATCAAAGGACCGAAAACGAATCATCTTTCAAAGGGTTAACCCCAAGTGATGGACGGCTTAATCCGCGCGGATGATGTTCACTGAAGTGAATGAGATCGTGTAAATCCCTGTGTTCCAATTGAATGGAAGGGGAAAGCGTCTCGATGAGCCTTCCCCGAAGGGGTGGCATGGTAATCCGAAATACTTTGAAAATGGTCCGAAATGGGCCCGAAACGAGCCCGAAGATCCTCGGAAAATGGATGCAAAAATGGCCCGGCTTCAATGAAGACCGGGCCATTGGCCGAGGATTCGAGCGGGTGTCAGCCCTGAGGTTCGGGATCGTTGGGGGTGCCGTAGTCCATGGAGGCGGCCGAACCGATGATGCCGACGATGCGGTTGAAGAGCGACTGCAGCTCGAGGTGCAGGGCGGAGGTGTCGATGGCGCCCGACAGGCCGCGGGAGACGCGCTCCATGTGGCGCAACGTCAGCTCGTAGCTGTCGCGCAGGATCGCCTCGCGCTCGTTGTTGAGCGTGTTGCAGAGGGCGCGGCGCTTCTCGAGGTCCTTCTCGGCGAGAATCACGGCAAGCTGTTCGAGGCAGACGCCGACGCGGTGATGCAGGGCCTGAAGCTCCTTGAGGCCGTCGGGCGTGAACGAGCGGTTCTTGCGGCACTTCTCGTTCATGATGACCGTGATGATGCGGTCGATCGTGTTGAGGGCGACCTTGATGCTGCCGTTGGCGTTCTTGAGGTACTGCCACTCGATCGCCTCGGCCGTGGTGAGCTGGCCGCGCATGACGAGCCCGAGGTAGCGTGTCATCGTGCTCGTGCGCTGGTTGATGTAGTTGCCTCGGTCATGCAGGATGAGGATCTCGCCGTCGGCGGGATTGATGCGGAGCATGATCTCGATGTCGTGCCAGAAGCTGCGCACGTCGCCCGTGATGCGCTGCAGCTCCGTGCGCGCAACGTTGAGGGACATGCCGCTCGAGATCAGGTTTTCCTTCGCGAAGAGGTCTGCGGCCTCGCCGCCCGTCTTGGCATCAGCCTTCTTTTCCGGGATGATGCGGTCGGCAATCCTTGCGAAGGGCTTGATGATGAAGAGGCCCGTGCCTGAGATGATCAGGTTGAGCGTGACGTGGAAGTAGATGATGCTGTCGGAGGATCGCGCCGAAGCCCTCGGCGATGAAGGGGCACGTTGCGAGCAGTAGGGCCGTGAACGAAAAGCGTCACGGCGCGCCACATCGTGTTGGCGACGAGGACCGCGGCGGCCGATGCGCGAGGCGGTCATCGTGGTCATGAGCGCGAGGATCGTGCTTTCGATGTCGGCGCCGAGCGCCACCCAGAGGCCCGTGGAGACGGGGATGACGCCTGCAGTGACGAGGCCTGAGGTGATGATCACGGCGGCAAGGCTCGAGAAGCAGCCGAAGCCGAGGCACAGGCCGAGCAGTACGGCGAGGATCGGCGAATGAGAGATCTCGAGGAAGAGAGGCGCGAGCTCCGTGCTCGTGCGCAGCGGCATCGTGGCGGCCACGATGAGGCTGAGCGCAAAAAGCATGATGATGCCCAGGCCGATCAGGATGCGGCCGAACTGGCCCCTGACGCGTGTCCGCCTTGCGCATGAAGAAGAGGCAGGTGCCGATGAAAATCAAGAGCGGCGACAGGAACGAAAGGTCGAAGGTGAGCACGCGGGTCATCAGGGCCGAACCGAAGTCGGCGCCGAGAATCGTCGCGAAGGCCATGTTGGTGGTGAAAAGCCTTCGGCCTGAATGCTCGCCACGATGAGCGTGGCGGCGGTGGAGCTCTGGAGAAGAGATGCGAGCGTGGTGCCCGACGCCATGGCGATGGCCCGGTTCTTGAGCCGGACGGAGAGGAAGTCGCTTGAGGGCCACACGCCGAAGGTGCAGGAGCATCCGGTCTTGACCATGTAGGCTCCCCAGAGCAGGAGGGCGATGCCTCCGGCCATGTGGATGAGCGACTGCATAAAAGCCTGCCTCCGTGGGAAAATGTGTTGAAAATAGGCGGATGTCTTTCGATATTAGCGGAAGGTCCGTTCAAAGTGCTCTTCCTGCGGGAAAACGCTTTGTAGCTAAGCCTCGGTACAATGTGCCCATCAGGGCCTGCCGCGCCTGCGGAGGCCACGGGACAAGAAGGAGAAACGGATGAGTGAAGCCACGAAGGTGGTCGGGCTCGTGTGCGCGGCCGGCGTCGGCAGCCGCATGGGGCTCGGCTCTCCCAAGCAGTACATGAAGTTCGGCTCGGAGGCGATGCTCGTGCATACGGTGCGCGCCCTTCGAGCCGTCGAGCGCATGGGCGAGATCGTCGTGGTCGTGAGCCCGACGGATCCCTACATCGACGACGTGGCGCGCCACTTTCCTGAAAACGTCAGGGTGCTGCGCTGCGGCGGCAGGGAGCGTGCGGAGTCGGTCGTCAACGGCCTTCTCAACGCAGGGTTCGACAGGGACGCGTGGGTGCTCGTGCATGATGCGGCGAGACCCTGCCTGAAGCCGAGCGAGGCCGCCCGCCTCATCGACGAGGTGCTCGCCGACGGCGGTGTCTCGGGCGGCATCCTCGCCGTACCCGTCGCCGACACGACCAAGCGTGCGGACAAGAGCCGCATGATCCTCGAGACGGTGCCGCGCTCGGATCTGTGGCGCGCGGCCACCCCGCAGATGTTCCGCGTGCACGACCTCGTCGAGGCGCTTTCGGGCGACCTCGCGGGGATCACCGACGAGGCGAGCGCCATGGAGAGGCTCGGCCGTCCCGTCAGGATCGTGCCGGGACGCACTACCAACATCAAGGTGACCGAACCCGCCGACGGCGTGCTCGCGAGCCTCATCTTAGGAGACGGCGCCGTGGTGCCCTTCCGCGTAGGTCAGGGATACGACTCCCATCGATTGGTCGAAGGCCGTCCGCTCATTCTGGGCGGCGTGCAGATTCCGTTTGAACTCGGCCTTGACGGCCACTCGGACGCCGATGTGCTCCTGCACGCCGTGACCGACGCCGTGCTCGGCGCTGCCGCCCTCGGCGACATCGGACAGCACTTCCCGCCCTCGGATCCGAAGTGGAAGGGCGCGGACAGCCGCGTGCTCCTCAGGGCCGTCGTGGCGCTCGCAAGACAGAAGGGCTGGACCGTCGTCAACTGCGACGCGACGATCGTGGCCGAACGCCCGAAGATCGGCCCCCACATGCCCGCCATCAGGGCCTCGCTCGCCGAGACGCTTGGCGTCTCCGAAGAGGTGGTCAACGTCAAGGCGAAGACCAATGAGAGGATGGACGCCGTCGGACGCATGGAGGGCATGATGGCTCAGGCCGTCGTGCTGATGAGCAGGATGGCTTGAGGCGAATCTGAAGCCCGTTCCAACAGGAAAGGGGCCGCTCGTGAGAGCGACCCCTTCGTGTTTCAGGTGCTTTCAGCTTGTTCCTGCATCACGCCTTCGGGTCTTCGTCGACGTGATCGGCGGGGGCTGCGGGCTGGTTCTTCTGGAATTCCTTGAGCATCTTCTTCTCAAGCTTCTCCTGTTCGCGGGCCCGCTTCTCCTCCTTGGCTTTGATGGCGGCGGGATCGGCGGCGGGGAAGCCTACGCGCACCAGAAGGCCGTGCGGATCCATGCTGTCGAGCTGCACGCTGCCGCTCGAGCGGCGGACGATGCGGTCGACGATGGCGAGGCCGAGGCCCGTGCCCGTCACGCCGCTTCGCGCGCTTTCGCCGCGCTCGAAGGGTCGCATGACGCGCTCGCGCTGGTCTTCAGGAAGGCCCGCGCCCTCGTCGCCGACGGTGAGCATGGCGTTCTTGCCGTTGTCGGTCAGGCCCGTCGTAATGTGGAGCCTGAGGATGCCGTCCTCGCTGCGGCCGTAGCGCATCGCGTTCGTGAAGAGGTTCTGCACGGCGCGGGAGAGCTCGAGCGGGTGAGCAACGATGAAGACGTTGGGCGCGATGTGGCTCGTGATCTTGACGGTCGAGTCGCTCGCAAGCCTGGCGTTGGACATGGCGTTCTGAACAGGCCTCGCCCAGGTTGACGAGCTCCTGCTCCTCATGGCTGTGACGCGCGTAGGAGAGGAACTGGTTGACGATGTTCTCCATCTGCTCAAGGTCGCTCACCATGGCGGTGCGGGAGTCCTCGGGCAGGTCGGCGAGCTCGACCTCGAGGCGCAGGCGCGTGATCGGCGTGCGAAGGTCGTGGCTCACGCCCGCGAGAAGCAGCTCGCGGTCGGCCTCCATGCGGCGCAGGTCCTGCACCATGCGGTTGAAGCTCATGTTTACGGCCTGGATCTCGGCCGTGCCCGCATCCTCAGGAAGAGGATCAGGGGACCTTGCCCTGACCGAGCTGCGCGGCCACCTGCGAGAGCTTGGCAAGCGGATCGATCACGTGCCGGGTGAGGAGCGTGGCGCCGAAGAGGCTGGCAAGACAGGCAGCGAGCGCCCACCAGAGCCAGGCGGTGCCGAGCGGCGGATTGAGGATGCCGCTGTCGGTCTGCATCCAGTAGGCGTCGCCGTCGATGTCGACCGAGACCCAGAGGCCCGAGACGCCGTTGACGCTCGAGGCGAGGATCGTGTCCTGGCCGAGCTGGTGCTTGACGAGCTGCTCGATGAGGCCGTTGAAGCCGTCGCCCGAGAGGACGACGACCTTGTCGGTCGCATCGCGCGGCGAGAGAAGAAGGCCTTCGCGGGCGGCAAGAAGCTTCAGCAGGTCGACGCGAAAGAGCGGGTCGGCCGTCACGAGCGCGTACTTCGTCAGGTTTGCGGTCGAGACGATGTGCTGCGCGACGCCCTGCGAGTAGGGAAGTTCGGAGAGCACGCGGAAGCTCTGCAGCCAGCCGACGACGCTGAAGAAGATGAGGCCGCACAGCAGAATGAAGGTGCGCCAGAAGAGGCTCGGGCGATGGTTGCTGCGTAGGGAAAGCATGAGTGTGTCCGGCAGGTGTGGGTTGAAACCGTTTGGTGAAAGTGTAGCGGTTCTGTACTGCGGAAAAAGCTCCCGCCGCTTGTGGCGGACGGGAGCTTTCAGAATTTCTCAGAACTGGCCTGATGCGGTCCCGGCGATCAGCTGTGGCCGTCGGGGATGAAGACGTAGCCGAGGCCCCAGACCGTCTGCAGGTAGGTAGCGCGGCTTGGAGGGATCGGGTTCGATCAGCTTGCGAAGGCGGGAAACCTGCACGTCGAGCGAGCGGTCGAAGGCCTCGTATTCGCGGCCGCGGGCCATTTCCATCAGCTTGTCGCGGGAGAGCGGCTGGCGCGGATGGCGGGCGAAGGCGCGACGGCGAACTCGCCGGTCGTGAGCGGCTGCACCTCGCCGTTCTTCTTGAGTACGCGGGTGCCGAGGTCAAGCTCGAACTCGCCGAAGCGGACCGTCTCGTTTTTCCAGCGAGGGGCGCCCCCGGGGCGTCGCCCGCCGGACGGCGGCGGAGCACCGCATGGATGCGGGCAAGCAGTTCGCGCGGGGTTGAAGGGTTTGGCGATGTAGTCGTCGGCGCCGAGCTCAAGACCGACGATGCGGTCGACGTCCTCGCCGCGGGCGGTGAGCATGATGACGGGCGTCATGTCCTTGGCGGCGCGAAGGCGGCGCAGAATCTGAAGGCCGTCCTCACCCGGCATCATCAGGTCGAGAATGAGGGCGTCGAAGTGCTCGCGAACCCAGAGGCGGCTCATCGCAGCGCCGTTTTCGCTCACGAATACCTGGAAGCCGTTTTCGCCGAGATAGCGGCGCAGAAGGTCGCGAAGTCGGGGATCGTCGTCAACAACGAGAATTTTGGGATTGCGTTCCACGGTGGTTCTCCGGAATCAGCGTCCGTTGCAAATCGGAATTTCGGGCGGGATTGCCGCGAAAGCCGTGTCGGACAGTAAGCCGTGCCTTTTGGACACTCTTTTGCATGACCCCATTGTCGCCTGTTACAAATGCCTCGTGGAAGGAAAACAAAATCGTGTTACAAAATCAGCCTCTTGTTAACAGGTCCTAAATCATGGTTTCTGCCTAGAAGAGCGGCGAACTGTATATTGACGGTGCGGGGTCGGGAGACGGTCGGGCCCGGTGGTTCGAACCCATCCCGCGAACATGGTTGGGGATAACCCTTGTGCGCCAAATGGCGGGCTGTCCCTGAACGACAACGGCGCAGGCGTTTTGAGGCGAAGGCCGGAAAATTCGTCTGCAGATTTCATGACGGGAAGCTAGCTTATGAGAAACAGCGCCATCATCGTGCTCTGCTGCCTCGGATGCAGTTCGGCGGCCGCCATGCCCGGAGCCGAGCCCGCTGCGGGTCTCGGGGACCACTGTCAGGAGGTCGAGGCGCCATGCATCCGCCAGTGGACCGAGATGTCCGCGAGCGAGCGTGCGCACCTGTGGCCCTATCTCGACGAGGTTTCCCGCGCCATGCACTGGCGCAGCATGAGCACCCGCGAGCGCAGCGACATGCGCAGGGAAATGTCCGCAGCCGACCGCGACAAGCTCAGAAAGCGCTTCTGCAGCGAGCAGGCGGGGGCCGTGATGTCGAAGGAGACGCGCAAAGCTGCGTCGCGACGAACGTCAGCTCCTTCGTCAGCAGATCACGGAATTCCACGTTCAGCTCACGGGCAGCGGCGAAGGCCGCGCGGCCTATGCGGCCGGCGCCTCGGCCCGATAGACGTTCGGACGGCAAGCCGTACGCAGGGGCGGCCGGAGATTCGATCACAGCAAGCCAAACAAGGCAAAACGGTCGTTCATCCGCAGGGATGGACGGCCTTTTTCGTGCCTCCGAGGGGCGCCGGAGGCTCGATGGTATAATGATCGAATTCATTGTGGGACGCCGATTTCGGGCGTTCGGAGGCCTTTTCGAGGCCTGCAGAAAACAACTGGACGGTCATGCCTTCATTCATTCTTGCTCTTGATACGGCGCACCAGCGGTGCAGCGCGGCCCTTCTGAGCCGCGACGGCGAAGTTTCGGCCTGGAAGTCCGAGACGGTCGGCAACAAGCATGCCGAGCGCATCCTCGCCATGATCGACGAGCTCCTCGCCGAATGCGGCGCGGAAAAGAAGGACATCGCGCTCACGGCCTTCGGTGCAGGTCCCGGCAGCTTTACGGGCCTTCGCGTCGCCTGCGGCGTCGCTCAGGCATCGCCTGGGCGCTCAGGACCGATGTGGCCGCCGTGTGCAATCTCGAGGCCGACGCGCTTGCGGCGACCGAGGCCGCGCAGCTCGCGCCCGGCACGCGCCTTGCCGTCATGAACGACG